>Ga0222421_100034_pt1 | contig 269893 bp, 226 predicted proteins | sample 3A1ome_2_FD_182473 | JGI IMG/M metagenome (GOLD analysis project Ga0222421, IMG submission 182473) | Enriched microbial communities from leaf-cutter ant dump, University of Wisconsin, Madison, United States - 3A150A (version 2) | ecosystem: Environmental > Terrestrial > Nest > Insects nest >... | reverse complement strand
GATGATGTCCAGTACCAGCGCACCCTTGCGCTTGGCTGTCCATCGCTTGATCTCGTCTTCCATCTTCATGCTCATGGTGATTGCCTCTCCAATTATCACCTGAGCAGGTTTTTACTGGGTCAATACATCGTCGCCGGATTGCAGAGCACAGCTCAACTGGAACACATCTACGGGCGCACCATGGCCACCACCCTGCGGGCCAGCTTCCGCAACCTGGCGGTCCTGGGCGGATCGCGCACCGATCCCCAGACGGCCCGCGACATGAGCGAAAGCCTGGGCAAACATGAAGTCGAACGCCCGAAGTTCAGCGTGAGCCGCAGTGTCGATCACCGCAACACCTCAGACAACATGGACCGCACCACGGAAGATGTAGTGACGGCAGCGCAGATTCAGGCGCTGCCGGTGCTGGAGGGGTATGTGGCGATGGCTGGCGAATTACCCGTGGCTAGAGTGAAAATACCGTATCAAAGGTTCGTCGATAAAGCCGCAGCGTTCTCAAAGACCCCGTGACGGTGATAAGTAAAATCGGCAGCATGCGGGGGAATAGCCGAAAACAACATCAGGCTATCGAATTACTGTTCTCTCACAGGAGATATAGGAACTCATTAGCAATACGGTCAATACAAATCGAATCTCAAACCAACTGCATCCAGGGTCTCCTGCAGTTCGGCGTGCGTGGTAAGAAACGTAGCATAGGGGTTATTTGTAAATTGAGCAGCCATCAGAATCAACCTTAACTGCGCGAAATCAGTGAAGTTAACTAAAGTCTGAAAATGGCTAGCCCGATCCTCCAGCAAAAAACCCTCAACATCACTTAACCTTTCAGTTACCAGCTTGACTGCCAGATAGAAAGTACGCAACATCCCAAATATGCAATCTTTGCAATCAATCTCATCAAGATAACGCTCTATATCCTCATCAGAGGATCCATTATCCCGCATTAATTCTACGTTTCCCTCTAGCTGCAAAATCGCGTCAACCCCAGATATTATCGCGCTTCTCTCATTAACATCAGACCTAATGATCAAGCCCCCCATCTGGGACTTCTGGGCCTCTATAACGTTAAAAAACAAAAGACTAAATTTCCGATATTTTTCGTACTTCTTATTATCTTTAAGCTCTGCCCTAAGATCTCTATTCGACTGATTTTGGAGATTCAGCGACTGAATAAGACAGAGCAGTGCGATAAAGCTTAAGATCGGGTTTAAAACCCCTCCGAAATAATCTCCAAACTGAGCCCAAATATCAGTTTTCGATGATATTCCATATCCTAGATTGGCATAGAAATGATAAACATAAATTCCTGCTGTGATAACCATGACTCCTGAAGCAGCAGAAATCAAGGTGACGTACTTCATTCGTAGTACCCTTCAATGATGTACTTAACGACAGGCCCATCAAGTAGGTTTATAGGCCTGACCACAAGTCTCAAGTACTGCCATTGCTGAGATTCTAAGCCATTATTGAAATCAAGATTAGCCGAAAATACCTTCTTTGCTTTTAAACTTATTGCCTTGTAGCCCATAGAAAAACTGAAGGGTAGCGTATGATCTGCACCTTCTTCTTGCAACCTACCGTTGCCCGTATGAATATTGAGACGAGTGATTATTGCGGAAAGCTCTGATTTTTGTTTTCCTTCTACAGCCTTAAAAAACTTAGCGGTTTCCTGATTAAACAGAGCAAGCACCGTTTGATTATCTCGGTTGCGCCTGAAACGTATTTTTACATCATGGTTAAATTTTATCGGCACTTCATGGATATTTTTAACCGACGATTTTCTTAGTTGATTGGTCAGTGCCTCAGAAATCTCTCCTAGTCCTTCAACGATTTTTTGAGCTCTGGGGCTCAGTACGCGTGATTCAACATTCATCGCCTCATTCAAATAAAAGGCAATAAGCTCTGAAAAGACGCTCTGCCCAATGCGATTAAATATCGACTGAAGTTCGCCATCCAGGATCTCCAGCTGGAAGGCATGCCCATATGATCCTTTAAAACTTTGCTTAAGTAACGTCCTAACTCTACTCTTATGCGTTAATCGCTCAGGTACCTGCTTGGTCAGTATAGACTCGGAAATACACCTAACAGCATCAGATGAGCCCTGCAAAGTATCTAGTCCTGCTTTCATGTCTACATCATGCTGTGGAGTTTCAATCACCACGTCCATGCTATACGCCACGTTTCCTCTCCTAACCGATACTTCTGTAAAATAATTTACTTAAAAATATGCAAACGCATTAAAGAAGAATTTTTCCTCTCTCCTGGACCTTCAGAGCTCTTAACTGAGAACTCAAAATGGAACACACTAACGAATCCTCAATAACTAATCGAGCTAGTTTTTCAAAAAATCCAGAACACCGAATCATTAACCTTACTGAAAACCACCTCCCTCCTCATTTCTACTAAGAATAGAGTTTATATCTTCTCTCAAACGAATATCGAACTCTTTTGGCAGCCCCGCCGCGGTCACTAAATATCCAGACATTCTAAAACAAAATTGCCTAAGGCGATTGCTATTTAAGAAATCCCGTGCCAGCAACGCATCAGCAGCAATAGAAACATCCCCCATATACCTCAACGTCACTCCGAGCAATGGATTGCAGCAACGATGCACTTCATCAGGAGCATCCAAGAAAGCCCTAACCAGCTCCACAAAATCGTCCCAAGCACTTAGCTCAGTTTCGGGAGTTATATGTTCATTTTGTGCCGCCATCAATTCGCGAAGTTTTCTACGCAACTGATAAGCATCCCGCCCTCCCCATATATAAGCCTGTAAAAAACGTTCGAATTTTTCCTTCGAATGTTTTGGGTCAAAAATATCAAAAAGATCTCGAACTATTGGCCCCAGGGAAAAAGACAAAGCAAAAACCGAATACGCAAAAATTCCCATATGATCCTTTCGTTTCGGATCAAGCTCGCCCCTAATTTGTTTTACATGCGCCACAACACCTCTAAGAGTTTTTGCAAAGTCGGTTTCTATAGGAACAAAATGCCTAAGATGTTCCCCCAGCCGCACTAATCTTGGATTATCCTGAAACAAATTATGTAAACGATGCCATCTATCAATGCCAAATGCATATTGTTCAATTTCACAATATCCAGAAGCAAGAGCCGCAGCATGACTCTCGAAAAGAGACTCGTCAAACAGCCTAACCCCAAGGCTCCGAGCAGAAAGCTTATGCCCTTCCAATGCGGCTTTTTTTAATATGACATATGCCTCACTAGCTCCAACATAAGACATCAACCCAGCAGCCCAAAATGCCCTGTTAATCGGACTTGTTTTATTATTTGTTTTGCAATCAAATATCTTTCTATTGGCACCAGACTTATCAAATCCAACGCCAAGAACATCAATATCCGTCAATAACTCCGGAGTATCAGCCAACTCCCTAATATTACTGACCTTTACTTCATAGAAAGGAATAATTCCCGTCGCAATGCAAAATCGTATCGCCTTCGTCTTTTGATGCACATCCTTATCGCTCGCAGCCATATCAGATCCTAACCAAACCGAAGCATAAGCTGTTCAAATTCAGCAGCCGTCTGAATATCCATATCCTGACGCTCTCGCTTGCGCAAATCGGAAGCAGCAACAATAGACTGTATATATCTTTCATCCTTGGACAGTGCAATCTGCGCCTCCTTATTCAATTCCATCCCAGCCAGGTCCCCTGTTTCAAGAAGCTGAATAGCAAGATTTAAAGCAGATATATTTTCATCCGTTCTGTGCAAATGCAGCTGCCACCTTCCAGCACTCACTTCCTTCAGGTAAGCGACCTTCAAAATAACCAGATTATTATATTGACCATGAGCATCTGAATTGGACCCGAGATAACCCTTATCACGTAAAGCTCGTAATATGCTCAGAGGCCATTTAATCCGATATTTATCTGGAAGCAGTTGCCCTTTGCGCACTGAGGCAACCAACGCCATCGCACGTTCATATACCTCTCGATTTGCAGCATCCAATCTTCCTTTGCCTGGCTTGGGAGTAAAAAGAAATGACTCTCTTGATCTTTCAAAGGAAATGGTAGGAGGTTTCAGAATCCCCTCTTTAGCCAAGCACATCATGATAGATGACTGTGTCGATGTAAGCTTACTGCCTCCAATTTCCCTCTGATGAAGAGCAAGTGAAAGAGGCCAGCCTTGATTACTTCTTATAACGTCTAGAACTTTCCCAACCTCTCCAGCTCCAGACGCAACCGCTAAGTCAGCAAGCCCATCTAAATTATCTGCAAAATAGACTGGACTGACCAGGATATCCCTACCCCTCACACGATGCTCCCGAACTAGCCCACCAGTTCCTGCTATCGTGACACAACGATCAAAAACAGCCTTATCAATACCGGACTTCGAAAACAATCTATCTCGATTTTCCGGCTGACCTTGAAGTGCCTCCAATATATGGATAGTTGCTTCTTCATGCTCATTAAGATTATCCAAATCGGGATGTTCTCCGAGCTCAGTGTACACATCTTTGAAGTGGGGAACTTTTGGAATTATATGTTCTATTTTATTCCCAGTTGAAACTATATCAACAAACCTAATTTCTTCAAGGACACCAATTACATCTTTCAACGCATATGAGGGGATATCAAAATAGAAGTCAGAAACTTTTCTCAGAACCTCATAATCAATTTCACCCAAACCTCGAATATGGATGGCCAAGGTGCCTGCCATACCGATCGTCCGCAGACGGTCAAACTCAGAGGCATCCCTACGCCCCAATCCCGTCTGAATATCGAAGGCAATCTCAGCTACTGTTTTCTTGTCCATAACACAGCTACAGATGATGGTAATTCACATAAGGTAACTCATTGACATATTTATTGTCCAATATGAGCCATACCTCGTCACTGAGAGCAAAAAAGCAGTTAGGGAAAATCCTTCTTGCCACTTACACTCATTGGAGTCTCCATGCTCTCGCATAGCCAGATCTATCGGGTCCGCGCGGCCCTCGCTACCCACTACTATGCCGACCAGGCCGATGACTACTACAGCCGCGACGGCAGCGCCGCGACCTGGCAGGGCAAAGGTGGCCGATCTGCTGCAACAAGCGGTGCGCCATGCCGGGGGTCATACCGATGTGGCCAGCATCCAGACCGCCATCCACGCACAGGTCCAGGCAGGCACCCTGATCCGCGAAGCGCCCCACTACCGCAGCACCCAGGACACCCAGGCGGCACCCATGACCCGTGAGGGCTGGGCCGCAGAGGTCGTGCGCCTGAACGGATCGTCTCACGAGTCTGCCTTGCAGCTCGTAGACCAGGCCATTGCCCAGGGACGGCTGCTGATGGAAAGCCCGCGCTACGCGACCCGGCAGGCGCATGAAGCCGAATCCCGCATTCTGGTGGCGGAACAGACCGGGCGCGGCACCTGGCTGGCCGCCCTGCCCGCCCAGGCCATCGAAACCGGGCTGGATAGCCGCCTGACCGCCGGGCAACGTGAAGCAGTCATGCTGATCACCATGGACGCTGACCAGATCAGCGGCATCCAGGGGCTGGCCGGTACAGGTAAATCCTTCGCGCTGCAAAACGCCCAGACCGTGCTGCAACAGCACCACCGGACCTTGGTGGCGCTGGCCCCCTACGGCAACATGGTGCGCAATCTGCGCAAAGATGGCGTCCAGGCCAATACCGTCGCCTCGGTGCTGGCCGCCCGTGACAAACGCAGCTTCACGGACCGCCTGGGGCCGCACACCGTGGTGGTCATTGATGAGGCCGGGGTGGTGCCCGTGCGCCAGATGGACAAACTGCTGGCGCTGATCCAGCCGACCGGGGCCAAAGTGGTGCTGCTGGGCGACACGGCGCAGACTAAAGCCATCGAGGCGGGCCGCGCCTTCGCCATGATGCAGGAACACGGTATGAAAACCGTACTCATGGGCGACATCCAGCGCCAGCGGTCCGAACGGCTGCGCCAGGCCGTGCAACTGGCCGCCACCGGCCAGGCCAGCCAGTCCCTGCCGCTGCTGGATCAGGTGCTGACCATTCCCGATCAGTTCGGCGTGGATGAACACGGCCACAAGACCCGCGACAGTTCTGGCCGTTATGAGGCCATCGCCCAGGCCTATGTTTCGCTGCCTGAACGCGAACAGGCCAGTACCCTGGTCGTCACCGGCACCAATGCTTCGCGCCAGGCCATCAATGCCCGCATCCATGCGCTGCGCGGCCTGGAGGGCAAAGGCCATCGTTACCATCTGCTGGCCCGCCATGACACCACCCGCGCCCAACGCAGCGTGGCCCGTTACTACACCGTGGGCGATATTGTGGTGCCTGAACGGGATTACCAATGCGGCCTGAAACGCGGTGAACGCTATCGCGTCATCGGCATACCCCAGCATGACCGCATCACGGTGGCCGCCCTGCGCCCGGACGCAGCCAACCAGCCCCCCATCGACATCATCCCCAGGACGATGAGCCGCCTGTCGGTCTATCACCTGAACGAATCGGAGCTATCCGTGGGGGATCAGGTCCGCATCACACGCAATGATGCTCGCCATGATCTGGTCAACGGCCAACTGGCCAAGGTGGTCGAGGTCCAGACCGACCGCATCACTATCGCAGCAGGCAACCGACACATCACCCTGCCCGCCGACCAGCCGCTGCACATGGACTATGCCTATACCAGCACCGCGCATAGTGCCCAGGGGCTGACCTGCGACCGGGTGCTGTACAACGCGGAAAGTTTCAGCCGCACCACGGCCCAGGACACCTATTACGTCAGTATTTCGCGGGAACGACATGCCGTCACGGTGTTCACCGACGATGCGGAAAAACTGCCAGAACGGGTGGACCGGCAGGGATACAAGGGGCTGGCGCATGACCTGGTGGAAACGCAGATGGCACACCCCGTCATGCAGCCGCATGACCCGCAAAACGCCCTCGATGCGCAGCCGGCCCCTGCCCTCGAAATCGAATGACGCCAGACTGTCTGCCATTCGTCCCCTGACTGTCGCACTGAAGTCTCCAGGCAGTATTGCCCATGTCCTGCGCGTGTCGCGGCAACGTCGCCGCCATGTCTCTCGCATGTCCCAAAGGTGTCTCTACCCCAGAATTTGCCCAGGCAGCACACCCGTCTACGGCGCTTTAGGCCACGGCTGTGGCCGCGATTTCCACCAATAGGCCAATGCCTTAGGTGAATCCGGTGCCCTATGTGTTCCACAATCCAGGAATCGATCCAATCCCCGCAAACCCTTGATGGGCAAGGCTTTCCGGCTCCCCGCCAGGGGTGCGTCATGTGTGGGACGTTTAAGGCCACAAATGAGCGCCAGCGAATTTGGGGACAAACGGCCCAGCCTGACCGGAAACCGGGCAGGCAGCGTCACACGGCAGGGACCCAGGCGCAGCCTGGGACAAGCGCACCAGGCAGACAGAAACCCACTACCAAAGCACGGCAACAGGCAGACGCAAAAAGGGCCGCAAAAGCGGCCCAGGGATGGAAGGTCGGAAGGGATCAGAACGGGATGTCCATATCATCGGCCTGATCGTTGGCCGCAGGTTGTGCGGCAGGTGCGGCACCGTACCCACCCCGTTTGCACGACTGTGCGGGCTTGCCGGCCTTGGGGCCATCCTGGCCCGCATCGTCACCCGCAGCCGGGCCACCGTCACGGCCACCCAGCATCTGCATCTGATCGGCCACGATTTCGGTGCTGTAGCGGTCTGCGCCGGTTTCCTTGTCCTGCCATTTGCGGGTTTTCAGACGGCCCTCAATGTAGACGGAACGGCCCTTCTTCAAATACTCGCCCGCGATTTCGGCCAGGCGGTTGTAGAACACCACCCGATGCCATTCTGTTTCCTCGCGCTTCTCGCCCGTGGCCTTGTCCTTCCATTGGGTCATCGTGGCAATCGAAGCATTGCAGATCGCGGCACCGTCCGGGCTGTAGCGCACTTCGGGATCGCGGCCCAGGTTGCCGATGAGGATGACTTTGTTGACTGATGCCATGGTGTTTCTCCTTGCTTTCCGTGGTTGGGAATTCAGCGACAGCCGCTGTCAATGCTCCGCACCGCGAAGCATTGGCCGGGGTTGTCAGTCCTCGTTGGGCTGGCTGATCGTGATGACCGGCTCCCCGGCATCCCCGGCACCGATGCGCATAGTCAGCACCGCACTACGCGGACGGATGCCCCGGCCTTCGCGTGGCACCCGCAGCACCTCAAAGGCGCAGCATCCAGCCCCTGCCGCCCGCAGTGCGGCCCGGTGCGCCATCCACACCACATCCCACAAGCGCCCCGCCTCGTCCTGGCTCGTCGCCTTGCGCCGGTCGGTTTCTTCGGTCCACTCCACACAATCGGCCCAGGCGGCGCGGGTCATGGCGACCGGCACCATAAACCCAGCTTCGCGGGCCGTCGCGGTGACATCCACCAGCACACCATCTGCAATCGCATCGGCGCGGCTGTAGACATGGATCAGGTCTGCTGCTTCAAACAAGGTATTCATGGTTTCCATCCTTCAAAAAAGCCTTTTGGGGCTGGTTTTTCTGCTGACCGGATTCGAAGATTCTTGAGCCGGATCGTTGATGCGATGTGGGGGGATTGATCCTGGCTCCCGGTGTTGCCGCCGTCTTTCGTGAGTTCCGTCGCCGTGCCGATCTGGACCATGCAGCGGCCTGCCGGAGAGGGTCGTGGAATAAACGGAGGGGACCCGCGCAGCGGGGAGGCAGCCGTTTATGCCGCGAAAGCCCTCGGAGGCTGGACGCGGAGTGGTACACGTCGGCGGTTTAGGCGGCGGAACTTACGAAAGACGGGGGATGTCGGCAGTGGCGCGGATCTGTCGCCCCACATCGGCTGCGCGGCGAGCGCCCCTAGTCGCGCCCGCACGGGCGCGGCTCCATCTGCGGCCAGCGGCCGCCTGGCAAGCGAAGCGCGCAGCGCCGACCGGCGCGAAGGCGTGAGGGATGGAAGCCCGCCAGGGTCAAGACCCGGCACGGGGCTTGATGCGCAGCACGACAGCCCGGCCCCGACGCCCAGGGCGGCGGGGACACGGACACATCATGCAAGGTGGATCGCAGTGATACAGCCAGTCAGGCGGCAGAATCGTCGGCTTCTCCAGCCAGGCTGATGGTGATGATAGGCATATCGTGTTCATCCATCCCGCTATGCAGGGCAACCGTCGTCACTTCGGCCACGGTGTGCTTGGCCCCAGCCGGAACCCGATAAAACCGCATCAGCGCCACGCCTTCGGGGTCCAGTTCCGACGCCAATACGGCGCGTTCGTTCAACTCGTACAGCAAATCATGCAAGCGGCAGTCTTCGGTTTCGTCCGATGCTGCGGCGTCCGCCCATTCCACGCAATCCAGCCAGGCGGCGCGGCTGATCGCCACCGGCACCCGAAAGCCAACGCGGCCAGCCTGGCGCGTAATGTCTATCAATCGGCCATCCCGGATAGCCTGCGCCCTACTGCTCAAACGGTCGTCGTTGCCGAGTTCATGGGTGTTCATGGGATGATCTCCTGTTGAATAAGGGATGCGGGGTGACGCGGCCTGCCCGCCCTGGTACAGGGCGGGGCCGCAGCCCCACCCTGCCGACCGCCTTACACCTGGCCACGTTCAGCCAGGGAAACCGCCTGAGTTGCAGCAACCACAACATGGTCCAGCAAGCGCACATCGACCAGGACCAGCGCCTGCTTGAGTTGCCGCGTCATGCTCACATCAGCGGCGCTGGGTTCGGCCAGCCCGGACGGATGGTTATGCGCCATCAGTAGCGCGGCGGCATTCACACGCAAGGCCGTTTTCACAATTTCGCGGGGGTAGATGCTGGCATGGCACAGCGTCCCGAAGGCCTGTTCGATGTAGCGGATCGGCTTTAGCTGCGCGTCCAGATACAGGAACGCCGCACACTCATGGCCCAGCCCAGCCAGCTTCGCCTGAAAAAACTGCGCCACCCGTGCAGGCTGCGCCATCGGGTTGGACACTGAAATCAGGCTTTCAGCCGCCACCCGGCCCGCTGCCAGCACCTGGGCATCGGACGCCAGCCGATAGCGCCCGCTGGGGCTGCGGACATACAGCGTATGCACATCGTTCATGTTGTCGTAGCCCAGCGCGGCGGTGCTGATGTCTTTCATGGTGTTCTCCTTTCGGGGTTATCCGGCTACCGGGGCCGAAGATTCCGAGCCTTCTGTAGGTTTTGCGGTGTTCGCAGTCCTACTGTCTGGCCCGGAGTGCCACCGTTGCCGTGAGTTCGTCGCCTTGCCGCGCTGGATCACGCAGGGACGACCGGAAAGGGGCGGGCACGCAAGCCGCAGCCCGCAGGAGAACGAAGAGAAACGAAGGGACCGGATGAGTACCCGGCGAAGCGCACCCCTTGCAGGAAGGAGCACAGTGATACAGTCGGCGTTTTAGGCGGCGCACTCAGGGCAATGGCTGCCCGTACCATGGAGATGGACTGGGGACACTGGCCGCGCGGCGAGCGCCCCTACCGCCGGAGGCGGTCTGACATAAATCATGCCGTAAACTGACCGGATACGATCAAACATCAATAAGCTAGAAGATCATGCAAAGAAAAATTTATTACACCCAAAATGGCCAACCAGAGGAAAGCATCGAGGCAGGGAAAGCACTGATGCCAACAGACTCTTATGCGGTAGAAGCAGTCGCAGATGCTTTGGGGATCGTCCCTGCCGTGACCGACCAGCCGTGGGATTCGCCGCGCAACTCCGCACCGACAATTTCAGATTTATTGAAGCAAGCTTTGGAGCGAGAAAACGTCATCATCACACGCGTTGAATAGAAAACGTCGCACTTCAATACCCTGCAGGTGCGCTTTCTCAAAGCGCAAAACCAGAATCTTCGTTGTTTTGCTCGATGCACATCATTTTGATGATACCGCCGCACTAATCCGATAAACTGGGCAGGTTTGTCATGGTTTGTCATACATTGCTGCCCCATATGCCATCCAGCCCGCCCACAACGCTGTCGCACGCCCAAAAAGACCGCCTCAAGCACATCGAACTGCGCTTGCGGTTTTTGGGCGAAATCGGTCGGGCGGAACTCATGCAACGCTTTGGTATGGCGTCTGCAGCCGCCTCACGCGATCTGGCGCTGTATAAAGACCTGGCCCCACGCAATATCGAATACGACAGTCGCAACAAACGCTATTACCTGGGCAGCCCATTCAAACCCCTGTTCAACGTCCCCACGGATCAGATCCTCAGCTGGCTGGCCGAACAGACCGGCGACACGGCCGCGCAGTCGTCCGATGCCCTGCTGCCCTGTGCGGCCCCTACATCGCTGTCACTGCCCAATCCAGATACCCTGGCCACCGTGACTCGGGCCATCCACGCCCAGCAAGCCTTGCACATCACCTACCACGCACTGACCAGCGGCACCAGCCAGCGCGAGATCGTCCCCTTTGCACTGCTGAACACCGGTTTGCGCTGGCATACCCGCGCGTTTGATCGCAAAAGCGGCCAGTTTCGTGATTTTGTCCTGACGCGCATCATCAAGCCCAGTCTCAGCCGTACCCCACCCCAGGCACATGAATGCCCCGAACACGATCTGCAATGGGGACGCATTCTGGACCTGACCTTGGTGCCCCACCCGGATCGCCCCTACCCCGACACCACTTGTCTGGATTACGACATGACCGACGGCATGCTGCGCCTGCGGCTACGGGCTGCGGTGGCGGGCTATGTGCTGCGTCTGTATAACGTGGACTGCACGCCCGACCACCACCTGGATGGGGAGGAATACCGTCTGTGGCTGCAAGATGCCCTGGCCCTGTATGGCGTCGATAGCGCACAGGTGGCCCCCGGTTATCAAGCCCCTAGGACTGCGGGGGGCGCATGAACACGCCGCCCTACCCCCCAAGCCAACAATCGGCCACACGGCAAGCACTCCTGGCCCAACTAGGGTTTCGCTTTGGCATCAACGGCCCCCATGCGGCCCGCACCATGATGCTGGACGACATCCGCCGCTTGCTGGAGCACACGATAGCCAGCGCCGACACAGCCGACTACGCTCAGGCCATCAAAACGCAAAACGTGCTGGGCAAGCCCAGCCAGAAGGCCCGCGACCTGGCCTGGCGGCACTTGCATGGGTTGTATGGCCTCAGCCACGACAACCCACTCTTTCGCCTCATGCGTACGCTCTGGCCACTGTCTGACGCCGCCCAGCCGCAACTGGCCCTGGCGATGGCGATGGCGCGCGATCCCTTGTTGCGCGATACCCAGGCGCTGATTCTGGATCGGGCCATCGGCACCTCCCTGCCCCGCACCGCGCTGGAACACGAACTGGCGCACCGCTATCCCGACCGCTTCAGCACAGCATCACTGAAATCCTTCGCCCAGAACATCGCTGGCACCTGGACGGCCGCCGGGTTTCTGCTGGGCCATACCCGCAAACACCGTGCGCAGCCAGCGCTGACGCCTGAAGCCCTCGTGCTGCTGCTGCTGATGGCCTACCTGGAAGGCCGCAGCGGCCCGCGCCTGTTCACCTCACTGTGGCTGGCCCCCTACCAAGTCGGCCCAGACGCCTTGGCTGCCCTCGCCCAGACCGCCTCGCAACGAGGCCTGCTGGTCTTCATGAATGCGGGCGGTGTGCAGGAAATCCGCTTCCCAGGCGCACTCACCCCCGCAGAAGACGCTATTCGCCAGGAGCTCATCCATGTCCTCTAAGATCAACAAACTGGCCAATGCCTGGCGCAATCAGCTCACCGTGCCCTGGCAAGCGGGGCTGGCCGCCATCCAGCGGGTCATTTTTGCGGTGTACGACAAAACCGACGAATTGCGCCTGCGTGCCAGTCTGGGCGAATTTGAGTTGATCACCCAGCAGGCGGGCAAAGACTGGCTGCTGCTGGATGTGACCGATGCCTTTCCGCGCTGGATGGCGGCCCAGGAATACCGCGATGCTTATTTTGAATCCCCAGAAGACCTGGCGGGCTACCCAAGCGGCGAAATTACCGAATTCACGGCAGATCTGACCGCCCAACTGAATACCCAGATCCAGGCACAAGCCACCGCTGACACCGTCGTCGCATTGCTGGGCGTAGGAACACTGTTCGGCCTGGCCCGCGTGTCCACCTTGGTTGAAGGCATCAAAGAATCCGTCCCGGGGCGATTGTTGGTGTTTTTCCCCGGCGAACACCACCCTGAAACCCACGCCTACCGTTTGCTGGATGCCCGCGACGGTTGGAACTACCTGGCCGTGCCATTGCTGGCCCGCGACTAACCCCTTCATTCACCTGCCATGCTTAATCAAGAAATCTATCAAAAAGCCCCGGAAGCGACCCATTTGGTGAACCACGGGGTGGCCGAAGTTTCGGAAGACCACTCGCAAGCCGCCCAGGCAATCCTGCGCTACGAGCTGGAAACCTTTGTCTGCGATGGCCAGTACGCCAAAGGCCTGGATTCCATCCTGGAAAAATTCCTGCGCAATCTGGACAGCAACACCGAACAGCCCGGAATCTGGATTTCCGGCTTTTACGGTAGTGGCAAATCCCACCTGGCGAAGATGCTGCGCACGCTCTGGACGGACTACACCTTCGACGATGGGGCTACCGCTCGCAGCCTGGCCGTCTTGCCCGACACCATCCGCGATCACCTGGCTGAACTCTCCACTCAGGGCAAGCGCTACGGCGGGCTGCACGCGGCCGCTGGCAAACTGGGGGCCGGAGCGGGTGACAAAGTCCGCTTGGCGCTACTGGGCATTTTGTTCAAATCCAAGGGTCTGCCTGAAGCCTACAATCAGGCGCAACTGGTCTTGTGGTTAAACCAGGAAAACCTCCTCACCCCGGTGCAAGACAGTCTGCAAGCCGCAGGCCGTAGCCTGTCCCAGGAACTGCCCCATATGTATGTGTCGGGCCACTTGGCCCGCGCCCTATTGGCTGCGCGACCTGATTTGGCGGGGTCCGAAGCCGACGTTCGCAAACTGATCAAAGAACAGTTTCCGCAAGTCACCGACATCAGCAGCGACGAGCTCATCCGCAGCATCGAATCCACGCTCAGCCTGGACGGCAAGTTTCCCCTCACACTCATCGTGCTGGACGAAGTGCAGCAATACATTGGCACCGACGCCGAACGCGCGTTTCAAGTGCAGGAAGTCACCGAAACCCTGACCAAGCACTTCAACGGCAAATTGCTGTTTGTAGGAACCGGCCAGTCGGCGCTGTCGGGCATGCCGAACCTGCAACGCCTGATGGGCCGCTTTCCGGTACCCATCATGCTGGGTGATTGGGACGTAGAACACGTCACCCGGCGCATCATCCTGGCCAAAAAGCCCTCGGCACAGCCGGCGGTGGAAGCCGTCTGGCGCAATAACTTGGGCGAAATCTCGCGCCACCTGCGGGGCACCAAGCTGGAACACGCCACCGACGACGAGCAGGTGATGACCTCCGACTACCCACTCTTGCCCGTGCGGCGCCGGTTCTGGGAACGCATTCTGCGCACCATCGACGCCACGGGCACGGTTTCACAGTTGCGCAGCCAACTGCGGGTGGTCCACGAAGCGGTGCTGGCCACCGCGAAAGACCCCCTGGGCCATGTCGTAGCAGGCGATTTTCTATATGACCAGATAGCGGCCAACCTGGTCTCCACCGCGCAGCTACCCAAGGAAATCTTTGATCACGTCGAGCGCTTTGCGGCCGGTGACGGTACGCAGCCGCTCAAAGCCCGCGTGCTCAAGCTCATTTACCTGATCAACAAGCTGCCCGCCGACACGGCCCTGGATCTGGGTCTGAAGGCCACCGAAGACGTGCTGGCCGATCTACTGGTCACAGATCTGGCCGAGGGCTCGGCGTCCTTGCGCAAGCAACTGCCCGATCTATTGACCCAATTGCAGCAAGACGACCGCCTGATCATGGCCTTATCGGGCAGCCAGGGGACCGAATACCGTCTGCAAACCCGCGAGTCAGGTTCATGGTATGACACCTTCCGTGCCCACGAAGCCGAACTAAAAGGGGCCCCGCAGCAGGTAGAACAAAAACGCGCCGAAGCCTTGCGCACCCGCCTGGGTGACGTGCTGAAAAAAGTACGCGTCACTCAGGGTCAGGATCACACCGAGCGCAGCCTGTGCCCCAGCTACGATGAAACCCTGCCGCGCGACCATGCCCAGAACGTGATCCTGTGGATTCAAAATGGCTGGCAAACCGAAGAAAAATCCGTACTGGCCGAAGCCCGCCGCCTGGAGGCCAGCGACCCCACTGTCTTGATCTATCTGCCAGCACAGCACAAAACCGAACTGGCCGATACGCTCGTCACGCTGGAAGCCGCCCGCACGACGCTGCAGCGCAAGGGTAGCCCCACCACCGAAGAAGGCCGCGACGCCCAGCGATCCATGGAAACCCGCCTGGTCACCGCCGAACGCGATCTGGCCAATATCCTGGACAAATTGGTCGCAGACGCCCGTGTCTTCCAGGCTGGGGGCACCGAAATCACTGAAGGCACCGACCTGGCCCAGCGTATTGGCCGAGCCGCCCAGGCCTCGGCCATCCGGCTGTACAGTCAGTTTGATCTGGCCGACCAAGCCCACTGGAACAAAGTGCTGGACGAAGCCCGCAAAGGCAACCTCGAAGCCCTGAAGGCCGTGGGCCATACCCGCGAGGCCGACCAGCACCCAGTCTGCAAAAAAATCCTGGACTTTATCGGTGCAGGCAAGCGCGGCAATGAAATCCGCGATCATTTTGACGCGCCGCCCTATGGCTGGCCGCGCGATGCCATCGACGGGGCGCTCTACGCCCTGCTGGCCTGCGGGCACCTCAAGGCCCACGACGCCGCCCAGCGGCCAGTCGATGCCAAAAGCCTGGATCGTGCCAAGCTGACCCAGGCACACTTCCAGCGTGAAAGCATTACCATCACCCCGCCGCAGCTGATCAAAATCCGCAAGCTGTTTTCCGAAGCGGGGGTGCCCTGCCAACCCAAGGAAGAAGCCCAGAAAACCCCCACACTGCTGGCCAAACTGCGCGAGCTGGCTCAGCACGCCAGCGGCCCGGCACCGGCCCCTGAGGCCGCCGACCAAAGCCTAATCGACAACCTGGCGGCAGAATCAGGCAACGCCCAACTGCTGGCGCTCTATACCCACCAGCAAGACCTGATCGACTTGGCGCACACCTGGACTGCGACTGCCCAGGCCATTGCTCAACGCCTCCCTGCCTGGCAGCAACTAATCACCCTGTTGGATCACGCCAAACACCTGGGGCCGTATGACACCCTGCACGCTGAAACCGAAGCAATTCGGGCGCAGCGCAGCCTCCTGGCACAGCCCGACCCGGTGCGGCCGGTGCTAGACCAAACCGTGCAGCTATTGCGCACGGCCTTGAATGAACGCCTACACGCCTACCAGGCAGCGTACCAGGCAGCGGATGCCCAGCTACAGGCCGATGCCGATTGGCAAAAGCTGGACGAAACACAACAACAGGCCTTGCGCCACGCACACCATCTGGATGCCGAAGCCATCCCCGATCTGTCATCCACCGAGCGGCTGCAGGACGCTCTGGACACCTGCGGCCTGGAACACTGGGCATCGCGCACCCAGGCGCTGCCGAACCGATTCGAAGCCGCCCGCATGGCGGCTGTACAACTGCTCAAACCCAACGTGGTGTCCGTGACCCTGCCACGCCGTACCCTGAACGATGCGGCTGAAATTCAGGCCTGGCTGGACGAAGTCAGCGCCCTGCTTCACGCAAAAATTCAAGAAGGCCCTGTGGCACTATGACCCTCACCCATCGACTGATCCAAGAGGGACAAGCCTGCGACCACGTGCTTTCCATCCACTTTTTGTTTGCGCTCTTTGGTGCAAGCGATGCTACAATGTGCCCAACAACACCCGCCACACTTCAGGTCGGCGCGCAAGCGTCGGTACAGTGCTCCCAGGGCGGGTTTCTCTTTTGTAGGGCCTGCTGATGAAATACACCAAGCAGGCTCTCTCTGAGGCCCAATTATTGGCTCGCTGGCGAGACAAGGGCCTTATCATCAAAGATGAACCAGCAGCGCTGAATGCGCTGCAATTTGTGGGCTATTTCCGCTTGCGTGGATATGCCCTATCTTTGATGACAGCAGCCAACGGCCAACGCATGTTCAGGCCCGGCGTGACGTTCGATGACATCATCCGCAGGTACGATTTTGACCGCGAACTCCGCCGTATTACATTAGGTCAGCTGGAACGAATCGAAGTCGCTATTCGTACCGTCATCAGCAACCACATGTCGTTGCACTACGGGCCGTTTTGGTACATCAACCATCCACAGCAGGTCTTAGGACAGGCCCCTGGACCTCGTGGAAAACCTGTCCCCTTTCAAATCGGCAAGCTGTTGGCTGATATTGAACGCGACACCCACCGCAGCAAAGACCTGTTCGCACAGCATTACTACGCGAAATATACCGACCCGCTGCTGCCTCCCAGCTGGCTGGTCGCAGAGTGCATTACCTTTCGCCAGTGGTCAAACATCTACGAACATCTCCAAAAGGCTGACCCCCAACAGCCCAACCCCAAAAAAGAAGTCGCCAGGACATTTGGGCTGAGCGTCCCGCTGGTTGGGTCTTGGCTGCATGTCCTGTCTATTTTGAGAAATACCTGCGCCCATCATGGCCGGATCTGGAATCGCCGATTCGTCTTGACCCCAGAAACCTATCAGCAGGCTCAATCGCACTTCGCAGACCCCAGAAGCTATTACTGCCTCGCCGTGGTGATGCGCTTGTTCACCAAACCTGTAGACATGAACGATGAATGGCCCATCCGTTTGTCTGATCTCTTGAAGGCTTACCCGGACATTCCGCCACAGGAAATGGGATTTCCCAACAATTGGGACTCTGACGATCTTTGGAATTCATGATGCCTCACATCCGCCAACCCTTGAGCAAACCCCTGCGCACCCAACTGGAAGCCACCGTCAAGGCGGCGCGTGATGCGGCGGAAACCGGCGCAACAGCGGCCATTGAACAACTGGCGGTCGCTGAATCCCGCGCGCCAGACTACCTGAACGACGAGCGCCGGGCCTTGCGCCGCCGCTTGCGGGCGCATGGCCGTGCCCTGGGCGACCCAAAGCATGCCGATGACACCCAGGCGGTGCAACACCTGATCTGGGAAATTGCCTATCAGCACTGGCACCGCATGCTGTTTGCCCGCTTTCTGGCCGAAAACGGCCTGCTGCTCTGGGAACCGGGTGCCCCCGTCTCGCTGGAAGACTGCGAGGCCCTGGCACAAGACCCCGACCCGGACAGCAATCTGGGGGCCCGCACCCGCTGGGAACTGGCGGGCATTCTGGCCGCCCGCATGCTGCCGCAGGTGTTCCAACCCAGCAGCCCCGTGTTCGCGCTGTCCCTGGCCCCCGAACACCAACGCCAGCTGGAAAAACTGCTGGCGGCACTGCCGGCCGAGGCCTTCCAGGCCAGCGACAGCCTGGGCTGGGTGTATCAATTCTGGCAAGCCAAGCGCAAAGATGAGGTCAATGCCTCCGAAGTCAAAATCGGGGCCGACGAACTGCCCGCCGTCACACAGCTCTTTACCGAGCCGTACATGGTGGATTTCCTGCTGCACAATTCCCTGGGGGCCTGGTGGATCACGCGCCACCCGGAGACCCCATGCCCAGTACCACTGCCCTATCTGCGGCTGACGGACGACGGTACGCCAGCCGCTGGGCGCTTTGAAGGCTGGCCCGCGCATTTGCGTGACTTCAAACTGCTGGACCCCTGCTGCGGTTCAGGCCATTTTCTGGTGGCGGCCTTCCTGATGCTGGTCCCCATGCGCATGGCGGCTGAGGGTCTGAGCGCGCTGGATGCCGTAGATCATGTGCTGGCCGAGAATCTGCATGGCCTGGAGCTGGACCCGCGCTGCGTGGAAATCGCCGTCTTTGCCCTGGCACTGGAGGCTTGGCGTTACCCGGACGAAGGGGGCGATGCCCTCGGCGTGCGCCAGGATATGCCCAGCCCGCAAATCGCCTGTTGCGGGCTGGAAGTCGCCGCCACCTCGCAAGACTGGATGGCCCTGGTCCCCGATGACGCCCCTCGGGCTGATTATTTGCGCCAGGAACTGCGCCTGCTGCACGCCAGCTTTGCCCAAGCTCCCTTGCTGGGCAGCCTGCTGGACCCCATCCGCAGCCTGAAGAACGATCTGGCCAGCACCAGCTTCGAGACACTCCGAACCCTGCTGCAAGACGCCCTGGCCATTGAAGACGACACGGACAATGAAGCAGGCAGTGCCCAGCACGAGGCTGCTCTGGCTGCCCAAGGTCTATTGGACGCCGCCCATCTGCTGGAGCAACGCTACGACCTGGTCGTCACCAATGTGCCCTACCTTTCGCGGAGCAAACAGAGCGACGCACTGAAAGCCTATTGCGCCCAGCACTACCCCGATGCCAAGAACGACTTGGCCAATGTGTTTCTGGAACGCTGCCTGGAGCTGGTGCACGGGCCCCAAGGCCCCGCCGGGGTCGTGCAGATCGTCATGCCGCAGAACTGGCTGTTCTTGACCAGCTACAAGAAACAACGGGAATCCCTGCTGAAGCGTGTAGAGTGGAACTTGCTGGCGCGGCTGGGACCCGGGGCCTTTGAAATGATCAGCGGCGAAGTGGTTCAGGCCATCCTGCTGACCCAAACCCGCCGCACTGCCGCCGAAGGCTTTGTGCTGCATGGTCTGGACGCCAGTGCTCCTAAAGTTGCGCAGGAAAAGGCGGCGCTGCTGCGCGAAGGCCCACTGATGGCGGTGGAACAGGCGGGGCAATTGGGGAATTCAGAAAATATTATTTCTTTCAACAGTTTAGAAAATAAATCCCTTCTCAAGGATTTTGCCTATTCAATTCAAGGATTTGGAACCAGCGATAACGCCCCATTTATTCGAAGTTTTTGGGAGATAGATACGTTAACAGCGGATTGGGAGAGGATTATAGGAGCCGTTGATGAAACGACTCCTTACGGGGGAAGAGAGAACATATTGCATTGGGAAAATGGCACCGGAAAATATTATCAACACGCCATGGCTCTAAAAAAGGAGGGGCGACTAGGGGGCTGGAAGTCCGGGGCTGAGGCTTGGAAAAAGTTAGGCATCTCAATATCTGAAATGCGAATCATGCCATGCACTATGTATTGTGGTGAAAAATATGACAACACGGCGCACGCCGTAATACCCAAATTCGAGAAGCACCTCCTTCCTATCTGGGCTTTTTTATCATCCGATTCCTTCCATCACGATCTACGGGAATACCATCAGGGCTTGAAGGTTTCAAACAAGTCCTTATTAAACGTCCCCTTCGACCTCGCTCACTGGCAGCAAGTGGCCGCTGAGCGTTACCCTAATGGCCTCCCCAAGCCTTATTCCGACGATCCCACCCAGTGGCTGTTCCACGGCCACCCGCAACCGTCCACCGATCCGCTACAAGTCGCCGTAGCGCGCCTGCTGGGCTACACCTGGCCTGCAGAAACGGATCCCGAGATGGAGCTTTCGGATGAAGCACATACCTGGATCGGACGGTGCGCAGCCTTGGCCGAACACACGGACGACGACGGCATTGTCTGCCTGCCCTCCGTGCGCGGTGAACGCCCGGCCCATGAACGCCTGTTGAACCTGCTGATTGCCGCCTGGGAAACCGTACAAGCGGGCAGCTGGAAGCCCACCGTGCTGGATCGTCTGCTGGCCGATGCCGATTGTGCGGGCAAGGATCTGGAGGTCTGGCTGCGCGATAAGTTTTTCGAGCAGCACGCCAAATGCTTCCACCATCGGCCCTTTATCTGGCATGTCTGGGATGGCCTGAAAGATGGATTTTCCGCCCTGGTCAACTACCATCGGCTGGACGCCCGTCTGCTGGAACGGTTGATCCACACCTACCTGGGCGACTGGATCCGCCAACAGGAAGACGGCGTGCGCAACGGCGTCGATGGTGCCCCCAGCCGCCTGGCGGCCGCACAAGACCTGAAGCGCCGCCTGATGGCGATCCTGGAAGGCGAAGCGCCTTACGATATTTTCGTGCGCTGGAAACCGTTGGCAGAACAAGCGATCGGCTGGAACCCGGATCTGAACGATGGCGTACGCCTGAACATCCGCCCCTGGATGACGGCTGAAGTCCTGCGCCACAACAAGAAGCCCAAACTCAACATCACTTGGCAAAAGGATCGCGGTAAAGACGTGGAAAGCGCCCCCTGGTACGCCACCTTCGAGGGCGACCGCATCAACGATTATCATCTCAGTTTGGATGAAAAACAGGCCGGGCGCCGTCAGGGGAAATAAGCATGTTGAAGCATTTACATCTACGCCATGTGGGACCTGCTGACGCACTGGATCTCAACTTGGCTCCGCGATTAAATCTGCTGACAGGCGACAATGGCTTGGGCAAAAGTTTTCTGCTAGACATCGCCTGGTGGGCCATGACCCGGCGCTGGCCTGCAGAGATCAACCCAAATCTTGTCTCGGGACAATGCGCCCTGCCGACAGGAAACGAAGCGGCAACCATCGATTTTTCCTTTACCAGTAAAAGCAAAACCGAAACCTATACCAGCGAATACCGTCCCCGTGATCAGGCTTGGACAGGCCGGCCCGGCCGCCCCGCGAATCCAGGGCTGGTCTTCTATGCGATGTCCGACGGTAGCTTCGCCGTCTGGGATCCGGCACGAAATTACTGGCGTGTTCAAGGTGATACCGACGTCCAGGATCGCATCCCCGCATACGTCTTCGACCCCTCAGAAGTCTGGGACGGTCTGAAAGACAAAGACGGTAAACCGCTTAGTCTGGGGCTCGTCATGGACTGGGCCGGCTGGCAAAAAGAAAAAAACGCCGCCTTTTCCGCCCTCAAAAAAGTTCTGGCGCTGCTATCTCCTTCTAAAACAGAAATGCTGACGCCTGGGCCACTGACACGCATCAGTCTGGACGACCCCCGCGATATTCCAACGATTCAAATGCCCTATGGGCAGAACGTGCCTGTTCTGCTGGCCAGTGCGGGCATCCGCCGAATACTGGCACTCGCCTATGTTTTGGTCTGGGCCTGGGAGGAGCACCGCAAAGCCGCCAAGCTTCTGAATGAAACACCGACTCGTCAGATGGTATTGCTGATCGACGAAGTCGAGTCTCACTTACACCCACAGTGGCAACGCACAATCATTCCTGCACTGCTCGCAGTCGCCCAGACTCTGATGCAAAAATCCAATGCAGAATTGCAATTGGTCGTTGCGACCCATTCCCCCCTGATCATGACTTCGGTGGAACCGAGTTTTGACGAAAAACAGGATGTCTGGTTCGACCTGGATTTGATTCCAGGCAAGAGGGGGCATGATCACCGTGTCCAGTTGACGCAGCGAACCTTCGAACGTCTGGGCAGCACATCCAGTTGGTTGGTCAGCGAAGCCTTCGATCTCCCAAGTGATCGTTCGCGTGAAGCTGAGGAACTGATCGACAAGGCGGTGAAACTGGCTGATTCCCCAAAAGCGACGGCAGCCCAAGGCATCAAGATGTCGCAGGAACTAGAAGGCGTTCTGGGCGAGCTAGACCCTTTCTGGCTGAGATGGCGATTCATGGGGACAAGACGGGGTTGGTGGGATGCCCCGAAACCTGTTGCCACGCCACCAGACTTGCGAGACAAAGAAGAAAGGGACGCGCAATGATCCCTGTCACCCCAGTAGGGCCTCCGGCTGGATTCAGCCAAAAAGTTGTTGCTCGCGCCAAACAATGGTCAGAAGATCAAGGATTAGATTGGCAGGCCCCACCACCAAAGAGGGCAGCCAAGGATCTCCCTGATCTCTGGCGCAACTGTCTGGATGATCTACATGACAGTTATGGGGGTATTTGCGCATACCTTTCAGTGTATTTTCATCGCGCGACGCAAAGTACGTCTGTGGATCACTACGTGCCCAAATCAAAGGCCCCAATAGCACAGGCCTACGCTTGGGAAAACTACCGCCTGGCCAGCCGCCCCATGAACACCAACAAAGGCGAAAGCCAGGTCGTATTAGATCCGTTCAAAATCCCTCCAACGCTATTTCAACTCAACCTGCTCAATGGTCGCGTTGAGATCAATACAGCAGTCGCCAAAATCAGAGATCCACTACATCAGCAAGCACAAGCAACCATCAGGCGCCTCAAGCTTAACGCCGGCCCGTTCCGCTCGCTGCGGCTGCAATACATCACTGAATATGTAGAAGCCCGTCAACTCGGAACACAGCAGGCCATTGAACAGGCACAAAAAAGATTGAAGTTTCAATCCCCTTTCATTTATCAAGAAATATTGCGTCAAGGCTGGTGACGTAGCAATGCCTCTATCATCTTCCACCTTGGCCCAGGCACTCGCCCACGCCCTGTTCTCAGCAGCCGGCGGCAACACGTACACATCGGCCCCCGTCGCAGCGGTGCTGTGGCCGGATAAGGACGCCAGCTGGCGTCCCGCCCTGCCCGTCCTGCGTGCGCTGATCCCCAATCTGTTGACCTTGGGCGCATACGATCCCACCAGCCGCACCGGGCCCGCCATCTGGCTCAAGGCCGCCCTGGCTGGTTTGCTGGACGATACCCCCCTGACCCCAGACAGTCCCATCATTCTTTACCTGCCTGGCGTGGGTCGCACTGACCTGCGCGCCATCGAAAGCTGCCCACGGCCCTTGCAACCCTTGGCCGAGCTGCAATACCGGGGCGCTTTCTGGAGCCAGGCCAATGGCAAGGACTGGACCGTTTCAGCCTGGTTAAGCTCCAAGAACGGCGGCCTGGGTCTGACCGTCACCCAGTCCCGGGATACTCAAGACGCCTTACGCCAGGCGCTGGAAGCCGGGGTGCTGCTGGAACAAGACCTGAGCACACTGCAAGACCGCACCCTCAATGCCGAATGGCTGCTGCATCTGATGGCGCCGAACCCCAGCCGGGACCTGCTGGCCTGGATGAACAATCCCGACCAGTTTCAGGCCCAACATGAAGGCGTACGCTGGAACATCTTCTTACAGCGTTGCCAAACAGACTTTGGGTTTGATCCGGTCGCCGACGGGGTACTGACCGCCGCAGAACGCTTCGCCTGCGGTGAGGGCCCTTGGGCGGCGGTGACCGAACTCTACGCCGATTCCTGGGCCAGCTTTCCACATGTCTTTGAGTGGCTCAGCCGTGTACAAGCGCCGGATCTGGGGCTGTTCCCTGATCCCGCTACCCAGTCGGCCTACCCGCAAATCAACGAACAGAGCGAAGCCGCCTTGCGCTACCAGCTCGCCGCCTGCGGTGCGATGGATGTCGAACTGGCACGGCAGACACTGGCCAAGCTGGAGCAAGAACACGGCATGCGGCGCGACTGGTTGTGGAGCCGGATGGGGCAAGCCCCCTTGGCACAGGCACTCGGTCATCTGGCAACACTGGCGGAGCAGTCACGTACATTCCCGGCGGGACATACACCGAACGAACTCGCCACCTCCTATACCCAAACAGGCTGGCGGGTGGACGATGCCGCGTTGCAGGCACTGGCCTGTGTACACACGCGGGATGACACCGAATCCGTCAGCGCTGCGCTGCACGCCTTGTACCTGCCCTGGCTGCAAGAATCGGCCCGCCGCCTGCAGACGGCGGTACGGGAAGCCAACGGCCTGCCGCGACCTGTGATGCCCTCAGCATCCCCAGGCACCTGCACGGTTTTCATTGATGGGCTGCGCTACGACGTTGCCCAGCGTCTGGTGGAACGATTACACGCCCTGGGCACTGTCACGCTGGAGCATCAATGGACCTGCCTGCCCTCCGTGACTGCATCAGGCAAACCCTGGTGCTCACCCATTGCAACGGCCATCACCGGCCAAGCAGAAGACACTGAATTCAACCCTCATGTCGCAGCCGATGGCAAACCCCTGTCCAGCCACCACTTCGAGCGGGTCCTGGCAGAACACGGCATTCAAAAACTCAAGGGGGCTGAAACGGGAGACCCCAGCGCTCAGGCCTGGGCCGAAGCCGGTGACCTAGACCACTACGGACACGAGCACGGAATCCGGTTGGCGAAAGACATGGCCCACCAATTGGACAGCATCATGGAACGCCTGCATGCCTTGTGGCAGGCAGGTTGGGCACATCTCCGCATCGTGACCGATCACGGCTGGCTCTTGCTCCCCAAAGGCATGCCCAAAAGTGAACTGCCCAAGCACCAAGCCGAAACCCGCTGGGGGCGCTGCGCCGTCCTGAAAGACAGCGCACAGGGTACGTCCCTGACGTTTGGCTGGAGTTGGTGCGATACGGTGCAAATCGCCTTTGCGCCAGGGGTCAGTTCATTTTTCGCAGGCGCCGAATACGCACATGGCGGCCTGAGCCTGCAAGAAAGCCTGGTGCCTGTCATTGACGTGCGCCGCGACGCCACAGCCCCGGCGATGGCACAAGCCACCCTCCAGTCCATCACCTGGAAAGGTCTGCGTTGCCTGGTACAGGTCGAGAGCGACGCCAGCGATCTGCTGGTGGATATCCGCACGAAAGCCGCCAGCGCAAACACCAGCATCCTCAATCAACCCAAACGCCTGGAATCCGGTAAGGTGAGCCTGGCCGTCGAAGACGACAGCTACGAGGGCAGCGCGGCCATCGTTGTCGTACTGACCGCCGATGGCCAGGTGGTCCAAAAGCAGCCCACCACGGTAGGGGAACCCTAAGCATGCAACTTGACGAACTAGATCAAAAAGCCACCCAAGCCTTTGAAGGCTATGTCGTGCGCAAAGACCTGGTGCGCACCTTCAGCCGCCAATTCCCTGTCCCTACCTATGTGGTGGAGTTCTTGCTGGGGCGCTATTGCGCCACCACGGACGAAGCGGAAATCCAGGAGGGCCTAGACATCGTGCAGCGCCAATTGGCATCGCGCACGGTGAAAGCCGGCGAAGAAGAGCTCTTCAAGGCCCATGCCCGCGAAAAGGGCTCGGTCAAAATCATCGACATCATCACGGCCCGTCTGGATTCCAAAACCGACTCTTACCTGGCCTCCCTGCCCAGCCTGCGTTTGAACGATGTGCGGCTGACGCCCGAGATGGTCAACAGCAACGAACGCATGCTGACCGGTGGTTTTTACGCGGAAGTCACGCTGGGCTACGATGCCTCGATTGCCCAGGAAAAAAACGGCCGCCCGTTCAGCGTAGACGGACTGCGGGCGATTCAGCTTTCCCGCCGCGATGTGCTGGCCGAAATGGGCAAAGCACGCGAATCATTTTCCACGGCAGAATGGCGCCAGCTGCTGCTGCGCAGCGTCGGCTTTGAGGCCGAAACCCTGGACGAACGCGCCCAGGATGCCCTGCTGCTGCGCATGGTGCCCTTTGTCGAACGGAACTACAACCTGGTCGAACTGGGCCCTCGCGGCACCGGCAAATCACACTTGTTCCAGCAAGTATCCCCCTACGCCCACCTGATTTCGGGAGGCAAGGCTACGGTCGCCCGGATGTTCGTTAATAACGCCAGTGGCCAACGTGGCCTGGTCTGCCAGTACGACGTCGTCTGCTTCGATGAAGTCTCGGGCGTCTCCTTCGATCAGAAGGATGGCGTGAACATCATGAAGGGCTACATGGAAAGCGGTGAGTTTTCACGGGGCAAAGAAAGCATCCGCGCGGATGGATCCATCGTCCTGGTCGGCAATTTTGATGTGGACGTGGAGCACCAGCAGCGCGTCGGCCATTTGTTTGGCCCACTCCCCCCGGAAATGCGCGACGACACAGCTTTTATGGACCGCATCCACGGCTACTTGCCCGGCTGGGACGTGCCCAAGCTGAGCCCCGCGCTGTTGACGGATCACTTTGGCCTGGTCAGCGATTTTCTGTCGGAATGCTTCACACAACTGCGAAACCAAAGCCGGGTCGCAGTCTTGCAGAACCGTGTCTTCTGGGGAGGAGCCCTGTCTGGACGAGACCTCACTGCGGTCAACAAGACCGTCAGTGGCTTGCTGAAACTGCTCTACCCCAACCCCGAAACACCCGTCAGCAACGAAGATCTGGAATGGGCAGTACGGCTGGCGCTAGAAGTGCGTCGCCGCGTGAAGGAACAGCAAAAACGGATCGGATCGGCCGAGTTTCGCAACACGCACTTTAGCTACACACTGGGCACAGAAGGCGTTGAAAAATTCGTTGCAACGCCCGAACTGCAAAGCCAGTCCGGCATCGGCGACGAGCCGCTGGAATGCGGTCAGATCTGGGTCATGAGCCCCGGCAACGAGGAAGAACACGCAGGACTGTTTCGGCTGGAAGTCAATGAAGGCCCAGGCAGTGGGGTACGCGTTTTAAATAACCCTGTGCCTGCCCCATTTCGGGAATCTATCCGTTACGCCGAACAGAATTTGTACGCCCGCGCACAGCAACTGGTGGGCGACCGTGACCCGCGCGCCCATGAATTTTCAGTACAGTTGCGCGGCTTCGATGCCACTAAAGCCGGTGCCAAGACGGGCGTGGGGGCCTTGATCGCCCTGTGCAGCGCATTACTGAAAAAATCCGTGCGAGGAGGCCTGGTCGTGGTGGGCGAAATTACGTTGGGCGGGACGATAGAACCCTTGCATAACGCCGTAACCCTGGCCGAGATGGCGGTGGAAAAGGGAGCCCAGGCACTGCTGCTGCCCGTCGCTTGCCGACGCCAGCTATTTGATCTATCGGATGACATGGCCACCAAACTGGATATCGAGTTTTACCAAGATGGCCGCGACGCACTGCTGAAGGCCTTGGCAGATTAGCCCTCTCCCCGCAATTCCGGCCAAATCTGCCACCAGTCATCCGGACGCAACTGCTTCCGGGTGACCTCCCCCCCCCCCGTCAGTTCCTCGATCTCCACGCAGCGGATGATCGGCACCGGTCGCGTACCGGCTGCCCAGCCGCTGACCACCTGCACCGGCAGGCCAAGTTTCTGGGCAAGTGCTGTCATCCCGCCCATCAAGGTACAGGCGTGACGTACAGGTTGAAAGTCAGGCATATATGTTCATAACCATGGCATGAACATGGATTCTATTAGATAAATCAGCTATTTGGATGTGACGGAAGGTAGTGTCTTTGTGCGGTTTTTCTGCACAGAAATTCAGCCTGAATCAGCCGGAATGTAACGTCATGTCAGATCAACAGCGCCAAGGCATGAAACGGCCTGAACTTCACTGAAACAAACTTGCCCTGCCCGACACGCGGCATGCGATTGCGCAGCAACCTGCAACGCATCGGGGTTGAAGCAAAACCGATGAAATCCGCAACCAGCCGCCTGCCCCTCGCGTGGGGCGCTATGGCTGCCGGTCGCGGGGACTCCCCCAGCGGAAGCGCCCGGAGCGCCCACAACAGGCGTCCAACATCCAGGATGGCGACGTAATCTCACGATGGCGGCGGGAAAGACCGCAGTCTCTGGCACCCAGCTGTACCACCCTACGCGGATCGGCGGCTGACCTCGCCAAAAAGCCAACACTCCATATTTGGAGCCACTATTTTCACTGGCCATCCGAAGAGGATCGACTTATGACAGTAGCAAGCACTCCCATTTCCAATCCTCCCCACCGCGTCACAACACGGGCGCTGCTCTACCGCATCAACGTGGCAGAGGCAAAATTGGGGGTTTCTCGTTCCACGATCTATCGGCTGGTCCATAACGGCGAACTTGAATTGGTCAAGATCGGAAAGCGATCCAGCGGCATCACGGCCACCAGCCTGCACGCCATGATCGAGCGGAACAAGATGCCCTGCTGATACCATAGTCGTATTCACGCAACACAAAGAAAAAACGCCCACCAGGCCCAAATTGGGTAGCCAGGTGGGTAGCTAGGCCGAAAATTCAATGTGTGGCGATGCATTAACTATTTGATTATTAACGGAATTTAAAATCGAATGAAACTCGCCACCTGGAACGTCAACTCCCTGAAAGTGCGCCTGCCGCAGGTGCTGCAATGGCTGGCCGAAAATCCGGTCGATGTGCTCGGCCTGCAGGAAACCAAGACCGTCGATGAAAAATTCCCGGTGGCCGAGATCGAGGCGGCCGGCTATCAGGTCGCGTTCACCGGCCAGAAGACCTACAACGGCGTGGCGATCCTGGCGCGCCAGCCGATCACCGACGTGGTCAAGAACAATCCGCGCTACCCGGACGAACAGCAGCGGCTGCTGGCGGCCACCGTCGGCGGCGTGCGCGTCGTCTGCGCCTACATGCCGAACGGCCAGGCGGTCGGTTCCGACAAGTACCGCTACAAACTGGCGTGGCTGGACGGGCTGCACGCATGGTTAAGCGATGAGGTGAAGGCGCATCCGCAACTGGCGCTGGTCGGCGACTACAACATCGCGCCGGAAGACCGCGACGTCCACGATCCGGTGGCGTGGCAGGGTTCGGTGCTGGTCTCGGAACCGGAGCGCGCAGCCTTCCGCCGCCTCGGTGAACTGGAACTGCAGGATGCGTTCCGGCTGTTCGAGCAACCGGAAAAACTGTTCAGCTGGTGGGATTACCGCCAGCTCGGCTTCCAGCTGAACAAGGGCCTGCGCATCGACCATATCCTGCTGTCGCCGGCGCTGGCGGCGCGCTGCAGCGCCTGCGCAATCGACCGCGTGCCGCGCAAATGGGAGCAGCCGTCGGACCATGCGCCGGTGGTGGCGACGATTGCGCTGGATGATTGAGGTGGTGGGAACATATACTCCCTACACAGGTACTCTGTAGCGGGTATCAGGCATACAAAAAAACCACATACTCCCCGATAATAACCGGCACCGCCAGCATGGCGAGTCAAACGACACTGGGGTTTTTTGGTCAGCGCGGCGGATCGAACGACGCCGGGTTCCGGCTTCAAACATGCCGGAACGACAGGTTGGGTAGCCAGCACTCTTTCGATCCGCACCACAGTGCACCGAGACAGGTTTTTACTTACGCGGTGACGAATTGATCGGCTGCGTGTTTGCTGCACGAGCGGGAACCGCGCCTCTGCCCGTCGTTCCGACGCAAGTCGGAACCCGGCGGCTTTTCCGCCAGCGCGGCGTGTCGAACGACACTGGGTTCCGGCTTGAAACATGCCGGAACGACGGGTTGGGGAGCCGCCGTTCTTGCGATCCGTGCCATGGCGCACCGACCCGGGTTCCGGCCGACGCAATGGCGCCGACCGACTGCCCGGCGATCTGCTAACGGCCCAGCGCTGCCTGAATCTGCTGCAGCGAGGTCGGGTCTTCGATGGTGGTCAGGTCGCCCGGATCGCGTCCTTCGCACAGCGCCTGGATCGAGCGCCGCAGCAGCTTGCCGGAGCGGGTTTTCGGCAGCAGCGTGACGAAGTGGACGCGCGCCGGCTTGCCGAGCGCACCGAGCTGTTTCGCCACCACGTCCATGATCTCGGCTTCCTGCGCCTTGCGGCCGGCCTCGCTGCCGATCGTGTCGGTGTTTTTCAGGATCGTGAACGCCACCGCGACCTGGCCCTTGACCGCGTCCTGCACGCCGACCACCGCGACCTCCGAGACGTTCGGGTGACTGGAAATGCTTTCCTCGATTTCGCGCGTGCCGAGCCGGTGGCCGGCAACGTTGATCACGTCGTCGGTGCGGCCGAGGATGAAGTAGTAGCCATCGGCATCGCGGATGCCCCAGTCGAAGGTGGAATACACCTGCTGCGGCGGATCGAACTGCGAGAAGGTGGACCAGTAGGTGTCGACGAAACGCTGGTCGTCGCCGTACACGGTCTGCATGCAGCCGGGCGGCAGCGGGCCGTCGATCACCAGCACGCCCTTTTCATTGGTGCCGCAGACGGCGCCGGTGGCTTCGTTGAGCAGTTTCACTTTGTAGCCGTACATCGGCAGGCCGGGGCTGCCGAGGCGCGTCGGCGTGTCCTCGACACCCTTGGCCACGGTCAGGATCGGCCAGCCGGTTTCGGTCTGCCAGTAGTTGTCGACGATCGGCACGCCGAGCGCGGCGGCGATCCATTGCGAGGTCGATTCATCCAGCGGTTCGCCGGCGAGGTACAGCGTCTTCAGCGACGAAAGATCGTATTTCGTCATGAATTCCTGCGGCTGCTTCTTCAGCACGCGCGCCGCCGTCGGCGCCGAAAACATCCGCGTGACACGGTATTTTTCGACGATGCGCCACCAGATGCCGGCATCCGGCGGCGTGGTCGCCAACACCGGCAGCCCTTCGTAGATCACCGAGCCCATGCCGGCCAGCAGCGGCCCGTAGACGTTGTACGAATGTCCGACCACCCAGCCGATGTCGGAGGTGGAGAAATACACCTCGCCCGGCTTGCCGCAGAAGATGTAGTCCATCGACGCCGCCAGCGCCACCGCGTAGCCGCCGACGTCGCGCTGCACGCCCTTCGGATTGCCGGTGGTGCCGGAGGTATAGAGCACGTACGACACTTCGTTCGATTCCAGCCAGGTGACCGGCACCTTGGCATCCATGTGTTTGGCGCGCAGTTCGGCGTAGTCGAGGTCGCGCCCGGCCACCCGCGCCATCGGCGCCAGCCCGCGATCGACCAGCAGCACCGCCGCCGGCTTGTGCCTGGCGCGCGTGATCGCCTCGTCCAGCAAGCCCTTGTACGGCACCACGCGGCCGCCGCGCGAACCGGCGTCGGCCGAGACGATCAGCTTCGGCTGGGCATCGTCGATGCGGGTCGCCAGGCTGTTGGCGGCGAAACCGCCGAACACCACCGAATGGATCGCGCCGATGCGGGCGCAGGCCAGCATCGTGCAAATCGCCTCGGCGATCATCGGCATGTACAGCAGCACGCGGTCGCCCCGACCGACGCCCTGCGACTGCAGCATCGCCGCCACCCGCTGCACTTCGTCGCGCAGTTCGGCGAAGCTGTAGACCATTTCGCTGTTGGTCTCGGTCGAGATCACGATCAGCGCCGAAGCGTCGGGCTGGCTGTCGGCCCAGCGATCGACCGCGTTGTAACAGAGGTTGGTGGTGCCGTCGACGAACCAGCGGGCGAACGGCGGGCGCGAATCATCGAGCACTTGAGAAAACGGCTTTTCCCAATGGATGCGCCTGGCTTCGCGCCCCCAGAAGGTTTCGGGATCGTTGATCGACTGCTGATAGAACTCGGCGTATTGCATGGTCTCCTCCTTGTTTCATTCACGCGCGGCTGTTGCCGTCGCGCCTTTTTTCCGTTGTACCGGGCGCCGCCTCAGAAGGCGTCGCCGGGAATGCGTACCCAGCCTTCCATCAATACCCGCGCGCTGCGGCTCATCATCGCCTTGGTCACGCGCCATTCACCGCCCTGCTGCTCGGCCGCCGCGCCGACCCGCAGCGTGCCGGACGGATGGCCGAAGCGCACCGCGTCGCGCGGGCCGCCGCCGGCCGCCAGATTCACCAGCGTGCCGGGAACCGCCGCGGCGGCGCCGATCGCCACCGCCGCCGTGCCCATCATCGCATGATGCAGCTTGCCCATCGACATCGCCCGCACCAGCAGATCGACATCGGCCGCCTTCACCTGCTTGCCGCTGGACGCCTGATAATCCTGCGGCCGGGCGACGAAGGCGACTTTCGGCGTGTGCTGGCGCGTAGCCGCTTCGTCGAGATGCTTGATCAGCCCCATGCGCAGCGCGCCGTGGGCGCGGATGGTCTCGAATTTTTCCAGCGCGGCCGGATCGCCGTTGATCGCCTCCTGCAATTCGGTGCCGGTATAGCCGACCTCGGCGGCGTTCAGGAAGATGGTCGGAATGCCGGCGTTGATCATGGTCGCCTTCAGCGTGCCGACGCCGGGCACGTCGAGGTCATCGACCAGATTCCCGGTCGGGAACATCGCGCCGCCCTCGCCTTCGCCCTCGTCGGCCGGATCGAGGAATTCCAGCTGCACTTCGGCAGCCGGAAAGGTCACGCCGTCCAGCTCGAAGTCGCCGGTTTCCTGCACCGCGCCATGGCTGATCGGCACATGCGCGATGATGGTTTTCTGGATGTTGGCCTGCCAGATGCGCACGGTGACCACGCCATTTTCCGGAATCCGGCTGGCATCGATGAAACCGGCAGCGACCGCGAACGGACCGACCGCCGCCGACAGGTTGCCGCAGTTGCCGCTCCAGTCGACGAAAGCCTTGTCGATCGCCACCTGACCGAACAGGTAATCGACATCATGGCCGGGCCGGCTGGGAGGGCCGACGATCACCGTCTTGCTGGTGCTGGACGTGGCGCCGCCCATGCCGTCGATCTGCTTGGCGTAGGGGTCGGGGCTGCCGATCACGCGCATCAGCAGCTTGTCGCGCGCGGCGCCGGGCTGCTGCGCCGCCGGCGGCAAATCCTGCAGGCGGAAAAACACGCCCTTGCTGGTGCCGCCGCGAATGTAGGTGGCGGGAATCTTGATCTGGGGGACTTGGGACATGGTTCGATACTCGGGAATATTCAAAAATCCGTCGGGACGGCGCGCTCCGGCTTACGCCGCCCTGGCCGAGGCGACGAAGTCCTGCGCGAAGCGCTGCAGCACGCCGCCGGCTTCGTAGATCGACACTTCCTCGGCGGTATCCAGGCGGCAGGTGACCGGCACTTCGAGCCGTTCGCCGTTGCGCCGATGGATCACCAGCGTCAGGTCGGCGCCAGGCGCCGGCTGGCCGGCCACGTCGAAGGTTTCGGTGCCGTCGATCGCCAGCGTCTTGCGGTCGGTGCCGGGCTTGAACTGCAGCGGCAGCACGCCCATGCCGATCAGGTTGGTGCGGTGGATGCGCTCGAAGCCCTCGGCGGCGATCGCCTCGACGCCGGCCAGCCGCACGCCCTTGGCGGCCCAGTCGCGCGACGAACCCTGGCCGTAGTCGGCGCCGGCAATCACGATCAGCGGCTGGCGCCGTTCCATGTAGGTTTCGATCGCTTCCCACATGCGCATCACCTTGCCGTCCGGTTCGACGCGCGCCAGCGAACCCTGGCGCACGCTGCCGTCCTCCTTGCGCACCATCTCGTTGAACAGTTTCGGATTGGCGAAGGTGGCGCGCTGCGCGGTCAGGTGATCGCCGCGATGGGTCGCGTAGGAATTGAAGTCTTCTTCCGGCAGGCCCATCTTCGCCAGATATTCGCCGGCGGCGGAATCGGGCAGGATCGCGTTCGACGGCGACAAATGGTCGGTGGTGATGTTGTCCGGCAGCACCGCCAGCGGCCGCATGCCGGACAGCGTGCGTTCGCCGGCCAATGCGCCTTCCCAGTACGGCGGACGGCGGATGTAGGTGCTCATCGGGCGCCAGTCGTACAGCGGGCTGGCGGCCTGCACCGCGTCGCCGTGCCGCTCGAACATCGGCACGTAGACGCGGCGAAACTGTTCCGGCTTGACGGCAGCGCGCATCACCGCGTCGATCTCGGCATCGCTCGGCCAGATGTCCTTCAGGCGGATTTCGCGGCCATCGGCGACGCCGAGCACGTCCTTTTCGATGTCGAAGCGGATGGTGCCGGCAATCGCGTAAGCCACCACCAGCGGCGGCGAGGCCAGGAAGGCCTGCTTGGCGTAGGGATGGATGCGGCCGTCGAAGTTGCGGTTGCCGGACAACACGGCGGTCGAGTACAGGTCGCGTTCGATGATTTCCTGCTGGATCGCCGGATCGAGCGCGCCGGACATGCCGTTGCAGGTGGTGCAGGCGAAGGCGACGATGCCGAAGCCGAGCCGTTCCAGTTCCGCCTTCAGGCCAGCTTCTTCCAGATACAGTTCAACCGCCTTCGAGCCAGGCGCCAGCGAACTCTTGACCCACGGCTTGCGCACCAGCCCGAGCCGGTTGGCGTTGCGCGCCAGCAGGCCGGCGGCGATCACGTTGCGCGGGTTGCTGGTGTTGGTGCAGCTGGTGATCGCGGCGATGATGACGGCGCCGTCCGGCATCTGGCCCGGCACTTCCTGCCAGGCGCCGGCGATACCCCTGGCGGCCAGATCGGCGGTCGCCACGCGGGCGTGCGGATTGCTCGGCCCGGCCATGTTGCGTACCACCGAGGACAGGTCGAAACGCAGTACACGCTCGTACTCGGCATGCTTCAGCGTGTCGGACCAGAGGCCGGCTTGCTTCGCGTAGACTTCGACCAGCTGCACCTGTTCGTCGGAACGGCCGGTCAGCCGCAGGTAATCGATGGTCTGCTGGTCGATCGAGAACATCGCGGCGGTGGCGCCGTATTCCGGCGCCATGTTGGAAATGGTGGCGCGATCGCCCAGCGTCAGCGCCGCCGCGCCCTCGCCGTAGAACTCCAGATAGGCGCCGACCACTTTCGACTTGCGCAGGAATTCGGTCAGCGCCAGCACGATGTCGGTGGCGGTGATGCCGGACTGCGGACGGCCGGACAATTCGACGCCGACGATGTCCGGCAGCCGCATCCACGACGCGCGGCCGAGCATCACGCTTTCCGCTTCCAGCCCGCCGACGCCGACCGCGATGACGCCGAGCGCATCGACGTGCGGCGTATGGCTGTCGGTGCCGACCAGCGTGTCCGGGTAAGCGACGCCGTCCTTGGCGTGCACCACCGGCGACATCCGCTCCAGATTGATCTGGTGCATGATGCCGTTGCCCGGCGGGATCACATCGACGTTCTTGAACGCATGCTTGCACCACTCGATGAAATGGAAGCGGTCCTCGTTGCGCCGGTCCTCGATCGCGCGGTTCTTGGCGAACGCATCCGGATCGTAGCCGCCGCATTCGACCGCCAGCGAATGGTCGACGATCAGCTGCACCGGCACTTCCGGATTCACCAGCGCCGGATCGCCGCCCTGCGCGGCAATCGCGTCGCGCAGCCCGGCCAGATCGACCAGCGCGGTCTGGCCGAGGATGTCGTGGCAGACCACGCGGGTCGGGAACCACGGAAAATCGCGCTCGCGGCGACGGAACACGATCTGCGTCAGGCATTCGGTCAGGATCGCCGGATCGCAGCGGCGCACCAGGTTTTCGGCATGCACGCGCGAGGTGTACGGCAGCTTGTCCCAGGCGCCGGGCTGGATCGCATCGACGGCGGCGCGCGCGTCGAAGTAGTCGAGTTGGGTGCCGGGAAGGGATTTACGGTAGGCGGTGTTCATGGCTCGATAGGGAAAACGGTGGTGAAGCAAAAATCCGGCGGCCGGGACCAGCCCGGCGCGCCGCTCAAGGTCGGGACGGCGCGGTGTGGCAATGGATGGTGCGGTCGGCGGCCTTGTCGATCAGCAGGCCGTCGTCGCCCTTGGTCGCCCATTCCAGCCGGCGCGCGCGGTTTTCGTAGCGGGCGCCGGAACCGGATGGCGCCTGCCGCATCACCACCCGCTGGCCATCGTAGCGCAGCGTGACCGGATGGCCGGCCAGCGGATCGACCGGGTAGGCGACGCGGATCACCAGCCCGCCGTCGCAGGCATAGTGCGCGGCGAAGTAGGCGGGCCGCTCGGCGGCGGCCGCGCCAGCCGCCGCCAGCGCGAACGCCAGGCAGAGGATGCGGCGCTTCATGCGCAACAACTCACTTGCGCTTGCCGATCGGCACGAACTTCAGATCTTCCGGGCCGACGTAGTTGGCGCTCGGGCGGATGATCTTGTTGTCGATGCGCTGCTCGATGATGTGCGCGGCCCAGCCGGACGTGCGGGCGATCACGAACAGCGGCGTGAACATCGCGGTCGGCACGCCCATCATGTGATACGACACCGCCGAGAACCAGTCGAGGTTCGGGAACATCTTCTTGACGTCCCACATCACCGTTTCCAGCCGCTCGGCGATGTCGTACATCTTCATCGACCCGGCATCCTTGGACAGGTTCCTGGCGACTTCCTTGATCACCTTGTTGCGCGGGTCGGACACCGTGTAGACCGGATGGCCGAAGCCGATGATCACTTCCTTGTTCTCGACGCGCTTCCTGACATCGGCCTCGGCTTCGTCGGGGTTGTCGTAGCGCTTCTGGATTTCGAACGCGACTTCGTTGGCGCCGCCGTGCTTCGGACCGCGCAGCGCGCCGATGGCGCCGGCAATCGCCGAGAACATGTCGGAACCGGTGCCGGCGATCACCCGGCCGGTGAAGGTGGAGGCGTTGAATTCATGCTCGGCGTACAGGATCAGCGAGGTGTGCATCGCCTTTTCCCACAGCTTCGACGGTTGTTCGCCGTGCAGCAGGTGCAGGAAGTGGCCGCCGATCGAATCGTCGTCGGTTTCGACCTCGATCCGTTTGCCGTTGTGGCTGTAGTGATACCAGTACAGTAGCGCCGAGCCGAGCGAGGCCATCAGGCGGTCGGCGATGTCGCGCGCGCCGGGGGTGTTGTGGTCATCCTTTTCCGGCACCAGGCAGCCGAGCACCGATACCGCGGTGCGCATCACGTCCATCGGATGCGACGACGGCGGCAGCCATTCCAGCGCCGCCTTGAGGTTGGCCGGCAGCCCGCGCAGCGCCTTCAGCTTGGCCTTGTAGGCTTTCAGCTCGGCGGCGGTCGGCAGCTTGCCGTGTACCAGCAGGTGGGCGATTTCCTCGAATTCGCTGCTGTCGGCGATGTCCAGGATGTCGTAGCCGCGATAGTGCAGATCGTTGCCGGTCTTGCCGACCGTGCACAGCGCGGTGTTGCCGGCGGTGACGCCGGACAGGGCCACCGATTTCTTCGGCTTGAAGCCGCTCGCTTGGGGTTCGCTCATGTGAAATCTCCTTGCTGTTTTCAGTGCGGCACGGCAGGCACCGCGCCGTTTTTCAGTGATTATTTGTCGGCGTATTTCTTTTCCAGCTGGTCGAACAACGGCTTGCCGACCAGGCGCTGGCGTTCGGCGAACGGCGTCACCAGATTCGGGTCTTCGTCCAGCCGGTGGGAGTCGCGCAAAATCGTCAGCGCCTTCTGCATGCCGGCCACCGCGCCCTGCAGCGCGGCGTTGGCGTACAGCACGATGCCGTAGCCGAGGCCGGCCAGTTCGTCGGCGCTGAAGATCGGCGTCTTGCCGCCGATCACCAGATTGACCAGTTGCGGCTTGTCCAGCGCCTGCGGCAGGCGGCGGATTTCCTCGGCGGTTTCGGTCGCCTCGACGAACAGGATGTCGGCGCCGGCCTCGCTGAAACGGGCGGCGCGCTCCAGCGCATCCTCGAAACCGTGCACGCTGCGGGCGTCGGTACGTGCCATGATCAGCATGCCGTCGTCGCTGCGGGCATCGACGGCGGCGTGGATCTTGCCGACCATCTCGGCGCAGGAAATCACTTCCTTGCCGCTGAAATGGCCGCAGCGCTTCGGCGATACCTGGTCTTCCAGTTGCACCGCGTCGGCGCCGGCACGCTCCAGCGTGCGGATCGTGTGGCGCACGTTCAGCGCATTGCCGAAACCGGTATCGGCATCGACGATCAGCGGAATCTCGACCGCGTCGCGGATGCGCGCGGTATGGTCGGCCAGCTCGTTCAGGCCGATGAAACCCTGGTCCGGCATGCCGAAATACATGTTGGTGACGCCGGCGCCGGTGATGTACAGCGCCTCGAATCCGAGGTCGGCGATCACGCGCGCCGACAGCGCGTTGAACGCGCCCGGCACCAGCAGGCCGCGGCGCGCGTTGACCTTGTCGCGCAGCAGTTGCTTGGTGGTTCTGGAATTGCTGGTCATGAGTATCCTTTGACGAAATGTTTCAGCCACGCGGGCCCTGCCCCTTTTTGCAAGCGCCGTGCCACCGCCCCGGCCGGTTTCGTGCGACGCCGTCCGCCAGCCGGAAAACCCGCCGATTCAGCGACTTGCAGCGCTTGCCGGAAAGCGTATCGGCATGGTCTTGCAAGGACAACGTTTCATTCAGCGTTACAATCGAAACGTCTGAAACATTGTTTGAAACATGGCCACCTCTCTTTTTTCTCCCGGCGACGGCGAGCGGCCGGTGATCTGGACCGTCTCGGTATCGCGCCTGATCGAACTGTTCCGCTCGATCACGCTGGAATTCGACGACCGCGCCCGCATCGAGCCGATCACCCTCGGCTTCGAGGAAGCGGTGGTGCACATCCGCGAGCGGCTGACCAGCGAGCGCTGCGACGTGGTGATCGCCGCCGGCTCCAACGGCGCCTATCTGAAAAGCCGGCTGGCGGTACCGGTGGTGATCGCCAAGGCCAGCGGCTTCGATGTCATGGCAGCGCTGGCGCGGGCGCGCAAGATCACGACGGAAATCGCCGTGGTCACCTACCGCGACACGCTGCCGGAGCTGGCCGAGTTCCAGGCCGGTTTCGGCCTGAAGATCGCCCAGCGCACCTACGTCACCGAGGAGGACGCGCGCGCCCAGATCGACGAACTGAAGGCGACCGGCATCAAGGCGGTGGTCGGCGCCGGCCTGATCACCGATCTGGCGCAGGAAGCCGGGCTGGCCGGCATCTTCGTGTATTCGCAGGCGTCGATCCGGCAAGCCTTCGGCGACGCGCTGGAACTGGCGCGGCTGACGCGGCTGGAAGCGGTGCGCGCGCGGCTGCCGGCGCCCGCCGCCAGCGCCGCCGACACCTTGCGCGCCAGGCATGGCATCAACGACCTGCGCGGCGATTCCGGGGCGATGCAGCGGGTGCGGCAGGCGATCGTGCTGTTCGCCCGCTCGCCGGCGACGGTGCTGATCCAGGGCGAAACCGGCAGCGGCAAGGAACTGGCGGCGCAGGCGATCCACCGCGAAAGCATCCGCGCGCACGGCAACGTCGGCCGGCCATTCGTCGCCGTCAACTGCGGCGCGGTGGCCGAGTCGCTGCTGGAGGCGGAACTGTTCGGCTACGAGGAAGGGGCGTTCACCGGCGCGCGGCGTGGCGGCCACGCCGGCCTGTTCGAAAGCGCCAACCACGGCACGCTGTTTCTGGACGAGATCGGCGAAATGCCGCTGCCGCTGCAGACCCGGCTGCTGCGCGTGCTGGAGGAACGCGAAATCGTCCGGGTCGGCGGCACGCGGCCGGTTCCGGTCAGCGTGCGCATCGTCAGCGCCACGCATTGCGATCTGGAAACCTACGTGCGCGAGGGCCGTTTCCGCGCCGATCTGTACTACCGCCTCGGCGCGCTGCGACTGGCGCTGCCAGCCTTGCGCGAGCGGCCGGAAGACATCGCGCCGCTGGCCGAATGGTGCCTGAAGAATGCGCTGGCGGCGCTCGGTGCGCGTCCGCATCCGAACCTGCATGCCGAAGTCGCCGCCTGCGCGCCGCTGCTGGAACGCTATGGCTGGCCCGGCAACGTGCGCGAACTGCGCAACCTGATGGAACGCATCGCGCTGTTTCTGGCGGCCGAACCGCTGCAGGCGCTGTCGCCCGGCTTCATGCTGGCCAGCGCGCCGGAACTGGCGGCTGGCGCCGAACGGCCGCTGCCGGCTGCGGCCGCGCCGCCACAGGAATCGCTGCAACAGGTGCTGGCGCGCTTCGGCGGCAACCGCGAGGCGGCGGCGCGCCATCTGGGCATCAGCCGCACCACGCTGTGGCGCCGGCTGCGTTCATCCTGACAGATACTCCCTCGATGGCACCGCTGTAGCGGGCACCAGTCCTTGTAAAATTGATCATACTCCCCTGTTTTTTGTAAACGGGGGAATGCGCCGCCAGCAGTCAGCGCGGCGGTGGCCGGCTGCTTCCGCTGGCACCGGCATCATCCACCAGCTCGCGGAATCCGCGTTCCTGCGCCGATACCTCGCCTTCCCGCAGCACCACCCACATCGCCGATCTGGCGGCCTGCTCCTGCAGCGGCCGGTACATGACGCCGTTGGCGTTGATGCTGCGGATCGACGCCGGCACCAGCGCCACGCCCAGCCCGGTCGCCACCAGGCCGATGATGGTGGTCAGCGAGCGCGCCTCCTGGGTCACGCGCGGCGCGAAACCGGCCATCCGGCACAGGCCCATGATCTGGTCATAGACGCCGGTACCGCTGTCCTGCGGATACATGACGAAATCCTCGTCGGCCAGCGCGCCGATCGACAGCGGCCCGCCACGGTTGCCCAGCGCATGCTGCGGCGGCAGCGCGACGATCAGCGCGTCTTCCAGCAGGCGGATGGCGCGCAGGCTGTCCGGCAGTTCGGGCGCCTCGGTGCCGCGCACGAAGGCAACGTCGAGGCGGCGTTCCAGCATCGCCGCCAACTGTTCATGGGTGGTCAGTTCCTCGATGCGCAGATGCACGCCGGGCCAGCGCCGCCGATACGCCAGGATCAGCGGCGGAATCGCCTGGGTCAGCGCCGAGGCGCTGGTGAAGCCGATCCGCAGCTCGCCGAATTCGCCGCGCCGGGCACGGGCGGCGACGCTGCCGGCGCGCTCTGCCTGCGCCAGCAGCGCGCGCGCTTCTGGCAGAAGCGCCTGACCGACCGGCGTCAGCTCGACACGGCGGTTGCTGCGTTCGAACAGCCGCGCCCCCACTTCCTCCTCCAGTACCCGGATCTGGTGGCTGAGCGGCGGCTGGGCGATGTTCAGACGCAACGCCGCCCGGCCGAAGTGCAGGGTTTCGGCCAGAACGACGAAATAACGGATGCGGCGCAAGTCCATGATACCGATTATGTATCAATTATCGAAAAAACGATATTGGACAGCTTAGTATAAAAATCAGCATGATGACGGCTGTCTTGAGGAACATCGCTTCCCCGCATCCCGAAAAGGTTACACCGTGCTCACGCAGCAGTCCGACCGTACCGGCGCCGATGGCGCCGCCGAAAAAATCGTCGCCGGCACGCCGGCATTCCTGCGCACCAATCTGGCGCTGTTCGCCGCCGGGCTGGCTACCTTCGCGCTGCTGTATTGCGTGCAGCCGCTGCTGCCGGCCTTTTCCGAACATTTCCGGATCGACGCCACCACCGCCAGCCTGTCGCTGTCGCTGACCACCGCCTTTCTGGCGGTATCGATGCTGGTGGCCGGGCCGATTTCGGAAGCCTGGGGCCGCAAGCCGATGATGGTGGCATCGCTGCTGCTGTCGGCGCTGCTGGCGGCGATCAGCGCGCTGCTGCCGCACTGGGAAAGCTTCCTGGTGGTGCGTGCGCTGATGGGCGTGGCGCTGAGCGGCCTGCCGGCGGTGGCGATGGCCTATGTCGGCGAGGAAATGCACCCGCGCTCGCTGAATCTGGCGATGGGGCTGTACATCGGCGGCACCGGTCTGGGCGGCATGAGCGGCCGGCTGCTGGTCGGCGTCATCACCGACTTCTGGGGCTGGCGCGCGGCGCTTTTGGCGATGGCCGCGCTGGGCCTGCTGGGCGCGCTGATCCTGTGGCGCTGCCTGCCGGCCTCGCGGCATTTCGTGCGCAGCCCGCTCAGCCTGCGCGGGCTGTCCCGGACCTATGCGGCGCATCTGCGCGACAGCACGCTGCCGTGGCTGTTCGCCGAAGGATTCCTGCTGATGGGCGGGTTCGTCACCATCTACAACTACATCGGCTACCGGCTGACGGCGGCGCCGTTTTCGCTCAGCCAGACGGCGATCGGCCTGATCTTCACGGTCTACCTGCTGGGCGTATTGAGTTCGGCCTGGAGCGGCGCGCTGGCGGCGCGTTTCGGCCGGCCGCGGATGCTGCCGCTGGCGTTCGGACTGATGCTGCTGGGCATCCTGCTGACCTGTACCGGATCGCTGACGGCGATCGTCGCCGGCATCGCCATATTGACGGTCGGTTTCTTCAGCGCCCATTCGATCGCCAGCGCCTGGGTCGGCGCCCGCGCCAGGATCGGCCGGGCGCAGGCTTCCTCGCTCTACCTGTTTGCCTACTACCTCGGTTCCAGCGTGGTCGGCTCGCTGGGCGGGCTGTTCTGGAGCCACGACGGCTGGCCGGGCGTGGCAACGATGACCGGCCTGCTGCTGCTCGCCGCGCTGGCGATCGCCTGGAAACTGCAGCGGCAGCCGGCTGGTGCGCTGCCGCCGGTCGGACTGCCGACCGCGCACTGACCCCGGCGCCCCTACTGCTTGCGGGCGATGAAGCCGCCCACCGCCGCCGCGCCGGAACCGGCGTTCGACAGCGAGAACGAGCCGCCGATCTCGGCCGGGCCGCCGCCCGCCACCGGGCCGAAGCTGCGGCCGCCGACGCCGCCGGCCAGCGTGCCGCCGACCGTCCCGGTCAGGTAGTTGGCGACATTGCTGCCGGGCGCTCCCATCGCCGTGGTCGCGCTGAAATTGACCGGCACGCCGCCGGCCGGTGCGAACACCCGTTGCGCCCCCTGAATCGACACCGTCGCCGCCCGCGTGGCGAAATTCACCGTCACCGTCGCCGTCGCCCGGAAATAGGCCGGGTCCTCGCTGGCGTTCGGCGCATACCAGCCATAGGCCACGCCGCTATAGCTGGCGCTGCCGGACGACGGCACCGCCGCCGGATCGGTGACGGCGCCGAAGGCCACGGTGCCGCGCCGCTTCTTGTTGTGTTCGTTCAGCGCGCCCCAGTTGCCGATCTGCACCGTGTCCTGGGTTTCCCAGGTCGCCAGACTGCCGTAACGGAAGCTGAAATTGTAGAAATCGCGCCCGCCCTTGGAGCCGGGGAACGGCACGCCGATGCCGTTGCCGCCTTCCAGCCAGGTCGGATTGCCATTGGCGTCCGGCAATCCGTTGCCGGCGTGGACATCGCCGTCCTCGTGCAGCCGGAACACGTGCAACTGGTCTGGCACGACGCCGCCGCCCTGCCAGTTGCCGGCCTGATATTCCGGCCCGGTGGTTTCGGCGGTGCGGCACGGCGTGACATCGCAGCGCGACGGCGTCGCGCGCGGGAAGTAGGCATTGTTGGCATAGTTGGCCTGGGTACCGGCCACGCCTTTGGTGGCGAAGTCGTAGAAACCCAGGTTGGCGCTGTCCGGCAGCGCGGCGCTGGTGATCGCGCCGCTGGCATCCTGCTGCACCCGGCCCTGGGTGGTGCGGAAGGTTTCGATGATCTTCGGCCGCTCGACCTTGCCGTCCCAGGTCAGGCCGAGATTCGACAGCAGCAGCACCGGACTGCTGACATGGCCGCTGCCGTCCATGCTGATCCGCACCTCGGCGCTGCCGCCGGCAGCCAGCATCAGGCCGGTGGCGGTGGTCGGGTCGGGAATCGGGCTTTGCAGATCGCTGGTCGATTTGCCGTAGGACTGCACGCCGGAGCGCGTCAGCGCCACGCCGTTGTCGATGCGCAGGATGCTGTCGCCGCTGCACAGGATGCCGGAACCGCCGACGCAGGACATGGTGGTGGCGCCGGACACCGGTGGCACCGTGCCGGTCGGCGGTGGCGTGCCGGTATCGCTGCCGGAATATTCGCAGACCTTGTCGGCGCCCGGCAGCGGATCGCCGAACACCTGGTTGTTGCAGGCGATCGAACCGGTCGCGCTGCGCGTCACGTAGGTGCCGCTGGCGCCATAGCGCACCTGCGCGGTTCCGGGGAAGCTGCATACCTGCCATTCGACCGCGCAGAGCGTCCAGCCGGACGGCGGTGGCGGTGGCGGCGTGCCGGTATCGCCGCTGGAGTATTCGCAGACCTTGTCGGCACCCGGCAGCGGATCGCCGAATACCTGGTTGTTGCAGGCGATCGAACCGGTCGCGCTGCGGGTCACGTAGACGCCGTTGGCGCCGTAGCGCACCTGCGCGGTGCCGGCAAAGCTGCACACCTGCCATTCGACCGCGCATTGGGTCCAGCCGCCCGCCGGCGGCGGCGGATTGGTGGTGGTGCCGGTGGCGGACACCGCGATGCTGTTCAGGTTGATCTGACCGGTATCGCCGGCATCCATCCGGTAGGCGATCGTGTTGGCGCCGGCACGCAGCGTCAGCGGCTCGGCCTGCTCGCCCCAGGTGTTCCAGTTGCTCAGCGGCGCCAGCGCGGTCTGCTTCACCCTGACGCCATTCACGTACAGGCTCAGGGTCTGGGCACCGGCACGACCATTCAGGTAGCGCAGCGCGACATCGTAGTCGCCGGCGACAGCCGCGCTGACGCTGAAGCTGACGCCATCGCCGACGGTCCAGAAATTGGAGGCAAAGCCCTGCCCCAGGTAACCCGGATGGTCCTGGCCGAGCGCGACATTGCCGGAAAACTGCGCCCCTTCGACCAGATAGACGGTGACCGCGGCATCCTTGGCGACCCCGGCCGCCGCGGTCGCCTGCTCCGCCGGGCCGGCGGAAGGGGCTGCGGGATCGCCGGGATCAGCGCCGCCGCAGGCACCCAGTGCGCCGAGCAAGAACAGAAGGAATACACGGACAATGCGGGTTCTCGTCGCGGCCACGGCGCCATCTCCGGTCTTTTTGATGGCTCATCATAGTCGGCCGACCGCGCCGATTCGTCGTTTCGACATCCCGGTTTGATGTCGGTCAATCGTCGCCGGCGCCGTCGATTCCGAGTTCCTGCATCTTGCGGGTGATGGTGTTGCGGCCGATCCCGAGCCGCAGCGCGGCATCGCTCTTGCGGCCGTGCGTGTGGCGCAGCGCGGTGCGGATCAACGCCGACTCGAAGCGGCGGCCGAGCGCATCCATCAGGTCCGACACACCGTCGGCCAGCAGGCACGCGGCTTCCTGCTCCAGCAGCGTGGCCCAATCGGACGCCGGAGCGCCATGGTCGCCGGCGATCGCGGTGGCCGCCGCTGTCGGCGCGGCGGCCTTGCCCGGCTCCGGCGCGCCGGGCGCCGCCACGGCCGGAGCGGCGCTCAGGTCGGGCGGCAGGTCTTCGATGCCGACCGTCTGCCCCGGCGCCATCACGGTGATCCAGTTGCACAGGTTTTCCAGCTGGCGCACGTTGCCCGGCAGATCGAGGCCGGCGATGAAGGCCAGCGCCTCGTCGCTGATGCGCTTCGGCTCGACGCCGAGCTGGCGCGCGCTCTGCGCCAGGAAATGACGGGTCAACAGCGGAATGTCCTCGCGCCGCTCGCGCAGGCTCGGCAGGCGCAGCCGGATCACGTTGAGCCGGTGAAACAGGTCTTCGCGGAACAGGCCGTCGGCGACGCGCTGTTCCAGGTCCTGATGGGTGGCGGCGATCACGCGCACGTCGGCCTTCTGCGGCTGGTGGCCGCCGACGCGGTAGAAATGGCCGTCCGACAGCACGCGCAGCAGCCGCGTCTGCAGGTCGAACGGCATGTCGCCGATTTCGTCGAGGAACAGCGTGCCGCCCTCGGCCTGTTCGAACCGGCCGCGCCGCGCCGCCTGGGCGCCGGTAAAGGCGCCGCGCTCATGGCCGAACAGCTCGGACTCCAGCAAATCCTTCGGAATCGCCGCGGTATTCAGCGCGATGAATGGCCGCTCGGCGCGCGGGCTGTGGCGGTGCAGCGCGCGCGCTACCAGTTCCTTGCCGCTGCCGGATTCGCCGGTAATCAGCACCGTCACGCTCGACTGCGACAGCCGGCCGATGGCGCGGAACACGTCCTGCATCGCCGGCGCCTGCCCGAGCATTTCGGCCGGCGCCGCGGCCGCCTGTTCGGCGCTGGCCTCGCGCCGGCTTTCGTCGAGCGCGCGGCGGATCAATTCGACCGCGCGGTCGATGTCGAACGGCTTGGCCAGATATTCGAAGGCGCCGCCCTGAAATGCCGCGACCGCCGAATCGAGGTCGGAAAAGGCGGTGGTGATGATCACCGGCAGGCCGGGATGCGCGGCCTTGGCGGCCTGCAGCAGCGCCAGCCCGGATTCGCCCGGCATGCGGATGTCCGACACTAGCACCTCGGGCGCGCCGTCCCGCAGCGCCTGCAAGGCCTCGCGCGCGCTGGCGAAACTGCTGGCGGCCAGGCCGTGGCGCGCCAGCGCCTTCTCCAGCACCCAGCGTATCGATTCATCGTCGTCGACGATCCAGATAGGGTTCATGTCGGTTCGCATCACGGTGGTGCACGCGCTCAGGGCAAGGGCAGCAACAGGCGGAAATCGGTGCAGCCGGGCCGGCTTTCACATTCGATCACGCCGCCATGCCGCTGCACGAAGGTTTGCGCCAGCGTCAGCCCGAGGCCGCTGCCGTCGCCGCCGGAAACCAGCGGGAAAAACATCTGGTCCTGGATCTCCGGCGCGATGCCGGGTCCGTTGTCGATGATATGCAAATCCAGTGCCAGCCGGTAGCGCACTCCGGCCAGCGTCACCTGACGGGCAATGCGGCTGCGCAGGACCAGTTCGGCGTCGCCGGCGCCGATCCGCTGGCGCAATGCCTGCGCGGCATTGCGGGCGATGTTCAGCACCGCCTGGATCAGCTGCTCGCGGTCGCCGCGAAATTCCGGCACCGACAGATCGTAGTCGCGCACCACCGTCAGTCCGTGCGAGAATTCCGCCAGGATCAGGCTGCGCACCCGCTCGGTCACTTCGTGGATGTTGACGTCGCCGACGATGTGCGGCCGCCGGTGCGGCGCCAGCAGGCGGTCAACCAGTATCTGCAGGCGATCGGCTTCCTTGACCACCACCTGGGTATATTCGCGCAGCTCGCGCAGGCGCGGCGGCGGCAGGCCGAGTTCCGGCAGTTCCAGTTCCAGCAGCTGGGCGGCGCCACGGATGCCGCCCAGCGGATTCTTGATTTCGTGCGCCAGGTTGCGGATCAGCTCGCGATTGGCCTGGCTCTGTTCCAGCAGCCGCTGCTCGCGGTTCAGCTTGCGCTGCTGCAGGTTTTCACGCAATTCGATCAACACCGGATGGGCCGGATCGTCGGTGGCGGCAACGCTGCAATGCACGTGCAGCGGCTCGCGGCCGGCGCGCTCCAGCGTCAGGTCCTGGCGGCGGTCGGCGAACTGCCGCTCGACCGCCTGGCGGCAGGTTTCGGCCAGTCCGTCGTCCTGCGCGAACAGCGCCGCCAGCGGCTGCCGCAGCAGGTTCTTGCTGGACGAGTCGAGCAGGCTTTCGGCGGCCGCGTTGGCGTAGGCGACGCGCGCTCCGGCATCCAGAATCAGGATCGCCGAAGCCAGCAGATCGAGGCCGTCGAAACGGGCGGTCGGAGTTTTCATCGGTTCACAAAAAATCAAGGCCGCATCGGCGGCCTTGTCATGCAGGACGGGAGCGTCGCGTTACTTCAGGTTGCCGAGTTCGCGTTTCAGCGCCTCGATGTTCTTTTCGCTGCGCTCGATGTCGCTCTTCATCGAAGCGACCCGTTCCTGATACTTGGCGTAGTTGCGTTCATTGCCCTGGCGTTCCGGCTCGCCGTCGTTGTATTCCTTCTTCAGCGCGGCCAGCTTCTGCTCCTCGCGCTTCATTTCGTCCTCCAGGATCTGCCGGCGGTCGTTGTCGCGCGCCTTCTGGGTGGTGCCATCGACGGTCGGGAAATCCGGCGGCGTCGCCGCCGGGCGGGCGGCCGGTGCCGGCGGCCGCTTGACCGGGGCGGCGATCGTCAGCGGCGGCAGCTCGACCTTCTTGCACCCCTTGGTGGCGCCGGTGTTCTTGTATTCCTTGGTACCGTTCTGATCGACGCACAGATAAACGTCGTTCTGCGCCCAGACATGGCCGGCGGCGGCGATCAGCAACATTGCAAAAAAGTGGCGTTTCATGGGTAGTGGGGTCCGATCTGACATTCGTCGCCCATTCTAGGATAGGAGGCAGGGCTTTACAAACGCCGCCGGAATCCTCGCGGCGCCGGCGCGACAGTCGCCGTGCCGGCGCAGACGGGGGCGCCGCGCCCCCGTCGCAGGCAGCCGGGTCAGCCGGCGTAGTACATGTCGAACTCGACCGGATGCGTGACCATGCGCATGCGCTGCACTTCGTGCTCCTTCAGCTCGATGTAGGCGTCGATCATGCTGTCGGAGAAAACTCCGCCACGGGTCAGGAATTCGCGGTCCTTGTCGAGCGCTTCCAGCGCCTGTTCCAGCGACGAGCAGACGGTCGGGATCAGCTTGTCCTCTTCCGGCGGCAGGTGGTACAAGTCCTTGGAGGCGGCTTCGCCCGGATGGATCTTGTTCTGCACGCCGTCCAGGCCGGCCATCAGCAGCGCGGCGAAGCACAGGTACGGATTGGCCAGCGGATCGGGGAAGCGCGCTTCGACGCGGCGGCCCTTCGGGTTGGCGACGTGCGGAATGCGGATCGAGGCCGAGCGGTTCCTGGCCGAATAGGCCAGCTTGACCGGCGCTTCGTAGCCCGGCACCAGCCGCTTGTACGAGTTGGTGCCGGGATTGGTGATCGCGTTCAGCGCACGCGCATGCTTGATGATGCCGCCGATGTAGTACAGCGCGAAGTCCGACAGGCCGGCGTAACCGTCGCCGGCGAACAGGTTCTTGCCATCCTTCCAGACCGACTGGTGCACATGCATGCCGGAACCGTTGTCGCCGACCACCGGCTTCGGCATGAAGGTAGCGGTCTTGCCGTAGGTGTGGGCGACGTTCCAGATCACGTACTTCTGCGTCTGGGTCCAGTCGGCGCGCTCGACCAGCGTCGAAAAGCGCGTGCCGATCTCGTTCTGGCCGGCGCCGGCGACTTCATGGTGATGCACTTCGACCGGAATCCCGAGCGCTTCCAGCAGCAGGCACATTTCGGAGCGCATGTCCTGGAAACTGTCGACCGGCGGCACCGGAAAATAGCCGCCCTTGACGGTCGGCCGATGGCCGGTGTTGCCGCCCTCCAGCTTGGCGCCGGTGGACCACGAGGCTTCTTCCGAACCGATCTTGACGAAGCAGCCGGACATGTCGATATTCCAGCGCACGTTGTCGAAGATGAAGAATTCCGGTTCCGGGCCGAAGTAGGCGGTGTCGCCCAGACCGGACGACTTCAGATAGGCTTCGGCGCGCTTGGCGATCGAGCGCGGGTCGCGGTCATAGCCCCTGCCGTCGCTCGGTTCGATCACGTCGCACTGCATGAACAGCGTGGTTTCTTCCATGAACGGATCGATGTTGGCGGTGTTCGGGTCCGGCATCAGCACCATGTCGGAGGCTTCGATCCCCTTCCAGCCGGCGATCGACGAGCCGTCGAACGCATGGCCGGATTCGAACTTGTCCATGTCGAAGTGGGATACCGGCACGGTCACGTGCTGCTCCTTGCCCCGGGTGTCGGCGAAGCGGAAATCGACGAACTTGACTTCGTTTTCCTTCGCCATCTTCAGCACTTCTGCGGCCGTCTTTGCCATGCAAATCTCCTGGATTGGGTTGGATACACGGCAGCGGCGGGATCGGGCCGGTGACCGCATCTTGCAAAATGAGGGGTCCGGGCCGGCAAGGGCCAGGAACTCGATGCGAAATGATAGCAGTTTCCATGCCACCCCAAACGCGGGCGCAACAGGCATTTCCGCGCATTTTCACGCACTTTTGCGGTGCAAAACGCGGCGCGCGCACCATCCGGGTGCAAGCCCCGTCGCCAGCCTTTTCCGGGCTGCACCATCTTCGGTCAGCCCGTCCCCACGGCGCGGATGGCATAAAATGAACAGGATGCTTTTCGAGGAAACCGCGATGAACCACGCTATCGACACCGTGCTGAAAACCGCCCGCGCACGCGGCCAGACCGACCATCTGCCCTACGCCGGCGCCGTCACGCCGCAGGAAGCGCACGCGCTGCTGCAGGCCGATCCGGCGGTGCGGCTGGTGGATGTGCGCACCGCCGCCGAGCGCGACTGGGTCGGCCGGGTCGATCTGGCCGCGCCGCAGCATCTGGCAATCGAATGGAACATGTATCCGGGCGGCGCACGGAATCCGCGCTTCCTGGCCGAACTGGAACAATCGGCCGGCAAGGACGACGTGCTGCTGTTCCTGTGCCGCTCCGGGGTGCGCTCGCGCGGCGCCGCGCAGCTGGCGGCCGAACACGGCTACCGCAACGCCTTCGACATTCTGGAAGGTTTCGAGGGCGGCAAGGACGCCGCCGGCCACCGCAAGACGGTGAATGGCTGGTGCAAGGCCGGCCTGCCCTGGCAAGGCGCCTGAGACACCTGGCCAAAACCAGATACTCCCCAAGACCCTTCCCGCTAGCGGGCGGCTGGCGCCCGGATTGAAGGCATACTCCCCTATTTTTCGGGGAGGGTAAATTCCGGCGCAATGAAAAAGCCGTTCCGGCGCGCTGGCGGGAACGGCTTTGGCGGCGGCCGGCGACGGGCTATTCGTCGCCCTCGGCCGGCCAGTCGCGGATATAGGCTTTCAGCATCTTGTTCTCGAATCCCTGGGCATCCAGCACCGCGCGCGCCACGTCATAGAACGACATCACGCCCAGCAGCACCTTGGCATCCATCACCGGCACGTAGCGCGCATGCTTTTCCAGCATGATGCGGCGCACTTCGTTCAGATCGGTATCCGGCGTGACGGTGATCGGCGCATCGTCCATCTGCTTGCGCACGGTGCTGCTGCCGAGCTCGCCCTGATTGGCATGCAGGGTCTTGATGACTTCGCGGAAGGTCAGCATGCCGACCAGTTCGCCGAACTCCATCACCACCAGCGAACCGATGTCCTTTTCCGCCATCGTGTTGACCGCCTCGGCGATCGGCGTGTCCGGTGTCACCGTGTAGAGGATGTTGCCCTTGACCTGGAGGATTTCGGAAGCTTTCATGAGCGCGCCCTGACGAGGTGGAATGCAAGTTGACTGTAGCGCAAGGCTCCGGAAAAAGCCAGCCGGCGGCCGCCGTAAAAATATCGAAACGACATCTTTCTTCTGTACAATATTCGGCCAGCGCCGATCGCAATAACCAAACCGGGAGAGCAGATGAGCGACGATCTTGAAGTTCGGCAACAGCAGTTGCCGCCTGGCGCCAGCGCCGGCTATCGCGATCACTTCCTCGATTTCTTCCGTCGCCTGCAGGCGCTGTCCAACCGCATCCACGCGACCGCCAGCCTCGACCGCATCATGCTCGACCTGTCCGACGAGCTGTGCGCGCTGTTCGAATGCGAGCGCCTGACGATTTACGCGGTGCGCCCCAGCAAGGCGTCGATCGGCACCCGGGTCAAGACCGGCCTCGATTCATTCAAGCATTTCAAGCTGCCGATCGACCACCACAGCATCGCCGGCCACGTCGCGCTGACCAGAAAGGCGGTCAACCTGCGCGACGCCTACGATGAAGCCGAGCTGCACGCCCATTCGCCGCATCTGCGTTTCCAGAGCGAAGTCGATGCCCGCAGCGGCTACCGCACCCGCGCGGTGCTGGCCAGCCCGATTCTCGACGCCGCCAGCGGCGAGTTGCTGGGCGTCGTGCAATTGCTCAACAGCGTCGGCAGCGACAGCTTCCCGCTGCTGGCCGAGGAAGGCCTGCAACAGTTGTGCGCGACGCTGGCGGTCGCCTTTGCCCAGCGCATGCAGGCGCCGCCGCTGCGCACCCGCTACGACCATCTGGTCAACACCGGCCTGCTGGCGGCGCCGGAACTGCAACTGGCGGCGCGCGCCGCGCGGCGCAAGGGCATCGATCTGGAACAGGTGCTGCTGCGCGATTTCCAGGTGCGGCAGGCCGATCTGGGCGCGGCGCTGGCGGATTTCTTCGGCGTGCCCTATGAACCGTTCCGCGCGGGACGCCAGCCGCCGCCGGCGCTGCGCGATTTCAGCCGGGAATACGCGCAGGACCAGCAATGGCTGCTGCTGGAGCAGGACGCCGGCAGCCTGGTGGTGCTGACCACCGATCCCGACCGCGTCGAAGGTTCGCGCGTGGTGCACACCCTGTTTCCGCGCACCGACATCGCGCTGCGCGTCACCAGCCACGGCGAATTCCGGCAGACGCTGGAGCAGCTGTTCGGCCCGGCCGAGGCCGTCGCCGATCCGCAAGCGGCGCTGCTGGCGCGCATCGAAAGCGCGCTGACGGCGGAATTCGCGCGCGACCAGCCGGCGCTGCATTTCACCGTCAGCCGGGACCCCGAGGTGGATGGCCGCTGCCTGCTCGACTACCGGGCCGAACCGGCCTGAGCGGCGTCCGTCCGCTCCGGCACGCCATTCGACATGCCCGACTCGTCCCGCTTCCTGCGTCTGGCCGGACTGGCCTTTGCGCTGCTGACGCTGCTGGAATTCGGCTGGCTGCACCTGTTGCGGCCGCTCGACGAGCGGCTCTCCGACGCCTTCGTGCGCCATCACGCCAAAGCCCTGACGCCCGACCCGGACATCGTCGTCATCGACATCGACGATCCCAGCATCGCCCGCATGCAGGACGTTGCCGGCAGCTGGCCGTGGCCGCGCTCGGTGCATGGCGAACTGGTGCGCGGGCTGCTGCGCCAGCGGCCGAAGGCGATCGTGTTCGACCTGCAATTCACCGAACCGGACCAGTATCGGCCCGACAGCGACCGCCTGTTCAACCAGGCGCTGGAGGCGGCGCGCGCGGCTGGCGTTCCGGTCTACTTCCCGATGGTGCGGCGCGAAGCCGAACTGGATGCGGTCGGCGCGCCGGTTGCCGAGGCGGCGCCGCTGCTCGGCCTGATCGCCGGCCCCGGCGCCGACCCGGCCGCCCGCATCGCGCTGGTGCCGCCGCTGGCGCTCGACCGCGCCCACTGGCGCACCGGGCTGATCAATTTCCTGGCCGACGAAGACGGCGTCGGCCGCCGTTATTTCCTCTATCCGGCCGCCGCCGGCTGGCTGCTGCCGTCGCTGCCGGCGCGCGTCGCCAGCGACCTCGGCTATCCGGTGCCGCGGCAGGCCGACATGATCCTGTCCTGGCGCGGCACCGAAGCGGCGTTCGCGCATCTGTCGTATTTCGATCTGTATCAGGATTTCAACCGCGAACGGCCACTGCGTCCGGCCGACGAACTGAAGGATCGCATCGTGCTGATCGGCACCGCCGCCACCGGCCTGCACGATCTGCGCGTGACGCCGATCGCCAGCGCATATCCGGGCGTCGACATCCTCGCCACCGCGATCGACAACCTGAAGAACCAGCGGCCGATGCGCGCCGCCCCGCCCTGGGCGCCGGCGGCGCTGGCGCTGGCCTTGTTGCTGCTGCTCGGCCTGCTGTTCGAACGCGGCACGCAGGCGCTCGGGATCGGCGCCGTGCTGCTGCTGGCCAGCCTGCTGGCGCTCGGCGCCAGCTACGCCGCCGTCACCCGGCTGTATCTGCTGCCGGTGCTGGCGGCGCTGCTGCTGGCCTGGACCTGCTACTTCACCGGCGCGCTGCGCCTGTATCTGGGCGAACGGCAATCGCGCCAGCATGCGCTGCGGATGTTCAGCCGCTTCGTCAATCCGCACGTGGTGCGGCAGGTGATGGCGCGTGGCGGCCTGCCGGCCGGCGGCGAAAGCCGCCAGATCACCGTGCTGTTCTCCGACATCCGCGGCTTCACCAGCCTGTCGGAACGGCGCCCGCCGCAGGAAATCGTCGCGCTGCTGAACCGCTATTTCGCGCTCCAGGCCGAAATCATCTTCCGCCACGGCGGCACGCTCGACAAGTTCATCGGCGACTGCATCATGGCGTTCTGGGGCGCGCCGCTCGACGATCCACAGCATGCCGAACGGGCGGTGGCGGCGGCGCTCGAAATGGCGGCGGCGCTGCGCGAATTCAAACGCGGCCTCGGCCCGCTGGAACAGGATTTCGACGTCGGCATCGGCCTGCATTCGGGGCCGGCGGTGGTCGGCCTGCTCGGCCCGCAGCAAAAGCTCGAATACACCGCGATCGGCGATACCGTCAATCTGGCCAGCCGCATCGAGGGCATGACCAAGGGCGTCGCCCGCATCCTGGTGTCGGAACAGACCCGCCAGTTGTGCGGCGACGCCTTCGATTTCGCGCCGATGGGCGCCTTCACGGCCAAGGGCCGGGAACAGGAAGTGCGATTGTTTTCACCAACCAAGAAAGGAACGCAATGAGACTGCCAATCATGCTGTTGCTGGCGCTGCTGTGCTGGGTCGCGCAAGCGGCCGAGCCGGCCTTCACGGTGCGCCCCACCGAACTGAAGGCCAAACCCTTCATCGACGCCGCCACCGTCGCCAGGCTGCCGGAAAACCAGCAGGTCCAGGTATTGAAGCGCGACGCCGGCTGGTATCAGGTCAAGGCGCGGGGCGCGTCCGGCTGGGTAGCGATGACCAACCTGCGCTTCCCCGCCGCCAGCGCCGGCAAGGCCGGCGGCGGCGCCAACCAGAGCTTTCTCGGCGCCGCACTGGGCGGCAAGCGCAGTACCTCGACCACCGGCGCCAAGGGTCTGACGCGCGAAGACCTGCAGACGGCGCGGCCGAATCCGCAGGCGCTGCAGGCCGCCGAAAAGCTGGCGGTCAGCAAGGCCGACGCCAGCCAGTTCGCGCGCGCCGGCAAGCTGGTGCCGAAAAAAATCGACTACCTCGAGGAGTGAGCACATGACCATCCGAATCTTCGCGCTTGCCATCCTGCTGGCGCTTGCCGGCTGCGCCGGCGAAGGCGTCAACCTGAGTCAGCTGTCCAGCCTGGCCAGCGGTGCCGGCAGCAGCAGCAGCAGCAGCGGTATCAATGCCGGCACGCTGGTGCAGACCGCACAAAAGGTGCAGCAGGCCAGCACCGAAATCAACGAGGAGCAGGAAATCGCGCTCGGACGCGGCATCGCCAGCAACCTGCTGGGGGCGCAGCACAGCGGCCTGCATCCGGACAAGCAGTTGCAGCAATACGTCAACCGGGTCGGGCGCTGGCTGGCCTCGCAATCCGAACGCCCCGATCTGCCCTGGCATTTCGTGGTGCTCGACAACGAGGGCCTCAACGCCTTCGCCGCGCCCGGCGGTTACGTGTTCGTCACCAGCGGCCTGCTGGCACAGATGAGCAGCGAGGCGGAACTGGCCGGCGTACTCGGCCACGAAATTTCCCACGTGCTGAAAAAGCACCACCTGCAGGCGATCCAGAAAAACGCCTGGGCCAGCATCGGCGTCGATCTCGGCGGCCAGGTGCTGTCATCGAAGACCGGGGTGCCGCCGGCGCTGGCCGGGGCGATGACCAACGTCGTCAAGAACCTGTACGCCAGCGGCCTCGATCAGGCCGACGAATACGAAGCCGACCGCATGGGCGTGGTGCTGGCCGCCCGCGCCGGTTACGACCCCTACGGCCTGCCGGCAGTGCTGCAGATGATGGAGTCCTTCGATCCGGACGCGCCGTTGGTGGCGCTGATGTTCGCCACCCATCCGCCGCTGGCGCAACGGCTGGAACAGCTGAACCGGCGCATGTCGCCGGCGCTGGATCGTTTTTCCCGCCAGCAGACGCTGGCGCCGCGCTATATCCGCTATCTGGCGCGGCACTGAGCGCTCACGGCTGATAGCCGGGAATCCGGTGCGGGTCGACCTCGTCGATCTGCGCCGGGTCCATGAAGCGGCGCGCATAGTCCAGATAGACCTTGCGGCGCACGAACACATCGAACAAATCAGGGTCGATGTGGCCGCGCAGCCGGAAGCCGCCGAGGATTTCCAGCGCCTCGGAAAGCGTGTTGCCGGCCTTGTACGGGCGATCGCGCGCGGTCAGCGCCTCGAAGATGTCGGCGATCGCCATCATCCGCGCCGGCAGCGACATCTGCTCGCCGCGCAGGCCGCGCGGATAGCCCTTGCCGTCCATCCGTTCGTGATGGCCGCCGGCGTATTCCGGCACCCGCCGCAGATGCTTCGGCCACGGCAGCGCTTCCAGCATGCGGATCGTCACTGAAATGTGGTTGTTGATGATGTCGCGTTCCTGCGGGTTCAGCGTACCGGCGCGGATCGTCAGGTTGGCCACTTCGTCGGCGCTGAGGAAATCCTGCTCCTGCCGGTCCGGCCCGACCCAGCGGCGCGTGGCGATCTCGGTAACGCGCCGCTGATCCTCCGGCCGCATGCCTTCGCTGCCGATGTTGACGCGGCGCAGGAAGTCGCGCTCGGCATCCAGCTGCGCATGCTGCTCATGCAGACGCCGCTCGATCGCCGCCAGCTCCGGCTCCTTCCCCGGCTGGCCGGCCAGCGCCAGCTGCTGCCGCAGCGCATCGATGGTGGCGTCGCGCCGCGCCACCTCGAAACGGGTGTCGATGGTTTCGATGCGGTCGACGATGGTGTGCAGCTTGGTGGCCTTTTCCACCACGTGCACCGGCGTGGTGATCTTGCCGCAATCGTGCAGCAGGCCGGCCAGCCACAATTCGCGGCGGTCACGCTCGCTCATGCGGAAATCGGCCAGCGGCCCGCTGTCGCAGTCGTGCGCCGCCTGCGCCAGCAGCATCGTCAGTTCCGGCACGTGCTCGCAATGGCGGCCGGTATGCGGGGATTTTTCGTCGAGCCCGAGATTGATCACCTTGACGAAGGATTCGAACAGCTGTTCCAGCCGTTCGATCAGCTGGCGGTTGGTCACCGCGATCGCCACCTGCGCCGCCAGCGCCTCGACGAACCGCTGGTCGGTGGTGGAGAACGGCACCACCTCGCCGCTGTCCGGCGCGCGCGCGTTGATCAGCTGCAGCACGCCGATCAACTCCCCCTCGTGGTCCTGCAGCGGCACCGCCAGAAAGGATTGCGAGCGGTAGCCATATTCGCGGTCGAATGACCGCACCGCCTGGAAGTTGAACTCGCCCTCGGCGTAGACATCGTCGATGTTGATCGAACGGCCGGTATTGGCGGCATAGGTGGCGACCGCGTCCATGCACCGGTCGCCGTGCTGATCGACCAGCGGCAGGTCGGGAAAATCGACGGCGCCGCCGTCGACGCCGCCGACGTACAGATCGAGCGTGTCGTTCAGCGCCAGATAGAAGCTCAGGCTGCGGCCATCCTCGCTGGCACGGTACAGCGTGCCGCCGTCGGCGCCGGTCATCCGGCGGGCGGCGCGCAGGATGTGCTCCAGCAGCGGCGGCAGCTCGCCGGGGCGGCTCAGCGCGACGCTCAATTCGGTCAGCAGCGCCAGCCGCGCGGCAACTCCGGTCTGGGTGGTATCGGCCATGCCACTCCCCTCTAGAACTGGAAACTGTCGGTGGCAGCCAGCGCCACGTAGCGGTGCTGCGGATCGGCGCCGGCCAGCTCGTCCATGATTCGCTGCTCCTGTCCCGGCTTCAGATGAAACACCAGGAACTCGACCGTCGCCGGCATCCGCCGCAGATCGGCGGCCAGCGCCCGCGGACTGAAGTGCCGCGAGCGGGCCGCCAGCTCATGCTCGGCATCGGCGAACGAGCAATCGACGATGACCTTCTCCAGCCGGCTTTCGGCGCCGAATCTTTGCCACAGCGCCGGCACCTCGGCGGTATCGCCGGTGAACAGGAAGCCGCGATGACCGTTGTGGACCCAGTAGGCCACCGCATCGACCACGTGATTGACCGGATGCGCGGAAATGTGGCGCCCCTCCAGCACCAGCGGCGCATCGGTCGCCAGCGGCTGCCAGCGCAGCGTCGGCGCCGCCGCGCTGGGGATTTGCGTGAAATCCGGCCACAGCGTCCAGTTGAACAGATGCGCGCGCAAGGCTTCGATGGTGGCCCCGGTGGCATGCACGGTGACGGGCGCGTCGCCCTTGCCGGCCACCGCGTCCAGCAGCAGCGCCAGGCCGGCAACGTGATCGAGATGGCAGTGGCTCAGAAAGACGTGGCGGATGCGGCGCAGCCGCGCCAGTTCCAGCCGCGCCAGCCCGGTGCCGGCATCCAGCAGGATGTCATCGTCGATCAGCAGGCAGGTGGTGGCCTGCTCGCGGCCGCCGATGCCGCCGGCGCAACCGAGCACTTCCAGCTTCATGCCATCCGGCAGGATCGCTTCCTGCGCGCAAACAACCGCCCTGCTTTCATGAATTTCCCCGTGTTGACCAAATGGAATGATTGTAGACCGAATCCGGTTGCCTCCAGCCACCGTCGCCGCGCCTTCCGGCGCTTGAAGCGCCGCCGGCTCGTGTTACATTTCGCACTGCATTTCCGCCCGGAAAGCGGTTTTCCGGCGCCGGCGCGCAGACAAGAACAAGTCCGAACGGACGATACGAATGGGGACAGAAATGGGCAACGGAAACGGCACCGGCGACGCGCAGCGGCTGGCCTTCCTGCAACGGCTGCAGGCGGTCACCAACCGCATCCACGCCGCCGCCAGCGTCGATGAAATCATGCTCGAACTGCCGGGCGACATCTGCCGCCTGTTCGATTGCGATCGCATCACCATCTACGCGGTCAGCGACGACCAGCGTTTCATCGTCTCCAAGGTCAAGACCGGGCTGGACACGTTTTCCGAATTGCAGCTGCCGATCTCGATCCAGAGCATCGCCGGCCATGTCGCGCATTTCCGCAAGCCGCTGCGGATCGCCGATGTCTATGATGAAGACGAACTGAAATCCCATTCGCCGAACCTGTATTTCCTGCGCGAGGTGGACAAGCGCACCGGCTACCGCACCCGCCAGATGCTGTGCGCGCCGCTGCTGGAAGCCGCCAGCGGCAAGCTGCTCGGCGTGCTGCAGCTGATCAACAACAATTCCGGCCAGCCGTTTTCGGCGGTCGCCGAGGAAGGCGTGCTGGAAGTCTGCCAGACCCTGGCGATCGCCCTGACCCAGCGCCAGCGCACGGCGCCGCTGGTCAGTTCCAGATATGACGCGCTGGTGGCCGACGCCATCCTGTCGGCGCCGGAACTGGCGCTGGCGGCGCGCTCGGCGCGGCGCAAGCATACCGACATCGAAGACGTGCTGATCAGCGAATTCCAGGTCCGCCCGGAAGCGATCGGCCAGGCGCTGTCGAAATTCTTCGGCGTGCCCTACGAACCGTTCCGCGCCGACCGCATCAAGCCGGTCGAGCTGCTGAAGAACCTGAAGCGCGAATACGTCGAACAGAACCAGTGGCTGCCGCTGGAAGACGGCAGCGAGGGCCTGCTGATCCTGGCGCTGGACCCGGAGCGGATCAAGAGCGGCCGCGAGCTGGCCAACGTGTTCCCGCGCGCCCGCTTCAGCTGCCGCGTCACCACCCGCCGCGAATTCGAACTGACGCTGTCCGCCTTCTACGGCGCCGCCGACGATCCGCATTCGGTCGGCGAACTGCTGTCCGGCATGGACGAGCGCATCGACGGCCAGGACGACGATGGCGCCGAGGCCGCCGATGGCGACATTTCGGCCACCGCCGAAAACGAAATGGTCAAGCTGGTCAACCGCATCATCGTCGATGCCTACCGCCAGGGCGCTTCCGACATCCACATCGAACCGCATCCGGGCAAGGAAAAAATCCTGATCCGCTTCCGCAAGGATGGCTCGCTGGAACCGTATATCGAGATTCCTTCCAGCTACCGCCAGGCGCTGTCGGCGCGCATCAAGATCATGTGCGACCTCGACATTTCCGAACGGCGCCGGCCGCAGGACGGCAAGATCAAGTTCCGCAAGTTCGGCCCGCTCGACATCGAGCTGCGGGTGGCGACCATCCCGTCGGCCGGCGGTGTCGAGGACGTGGTGATGCGTATCCTGGCGGCTGGCGAGCCGATCGCGCTGGATCAGCTCGGCGTGCTGCCGCACAACCTGGAACGGTTGAAGGCGGCGGTCGGCAAGCCCTACGGCCTGTTCTTCGTCTGCGGCCCGACCGGCTCCGGCAAGACCACCACGCTGCATTCGATCCTGAAGCACCTGAACACGCCGGACACCAAGATCTGGACCGTCGAAGACCCGGTCGAAATCACCCAGAAAGGCCTGCGCCAGGTGCAGGTGAACCGCAAGAGCGGGCTGGATTTCGCCACCGCGATGCGCGCCTTCCTGCGCGCCGACCCGGACATCATCATGGTCGGCGAAATGCGCGACAAGGAAACCGTGGCGATGGGCATCGAAGCCTCGCTGACCGGCCATCTGGTGTTTTCGACGCTGCATACCAACAGCGCGCCGGAATCGATCGTGCGCCTGCTCGACATGGGCATGGACCCGTTCAATTTTTCCGACGCGCTGCTCGGCGTGCTGGCGCAGCGGCTGGCCAAGCGGCTGTGCGGCCGCTGCCGCCAAGCGTATCAGCCAGACGCCGCCGAACTGCAGCAACTGCTGGACGAATACTGCGAGGAACCGGCCGGCACCCCGGCCTTCGCCGCCAACGCCGCCCAGGCGCGCGAGGCGGTGCTGGCCGGATGGCGGCGCCGCTATGCCGATGGCGACGGCCGCTTCACGCTGTATAGGGCGGTCGGCTGCGAGCATTGCTCGGGCGGCTACAAGGGCCGGGTCGGGCTGCACGAACTGATGGTCGGCAGCGAACGCATCAAGAAACTGTTGCAGGAACGCGCGCGCGTCGCCCAATTGCTGGCGGCGGCGCTGGAAGACGGCATGCTGACGCTGAAGATGGACGGCATCGAAAAGGTGCTGGCCGGCATCACCGACATCAAGGCGGTGCGCGCGGTCTGCATCAAGTAGACTCGACGGGTGCGTGCGGCGCCATGGCGCCGGCGCAACCATCACCGAAGGAGAACATCCCGATCATGAGCGGTCCCCACTACCCCGGCTTCGACACGCTGGCGCTGCACGCCGGCGCCGCGCCCGATCCGACCACCGGCGCGCGCGCCACGCCGATCTACCTGACCACCTCGTTCGTGTTCAAGAACGCCGACCATGCGGCGTCGCTGTTCAACATGGAGCGTTCCGGCCACGTCTATTCGCGCATTTCCAACCCGACCAACGCGGTGCTGGAAGAACGCATCGCCGCACTGGAAGGCGGCGTCGCCGGCATCGCGGTGGCCAGCGGCCAGGCGGCGTTCCACCTCGGACTGGCGACGCTGGCCGGCGCCGGCTCGCATGTGGTGGCGTCGCGCGCGATCTACGGCGGCTCGCAGAACCTGCTGGCCTATACGATGAAACGCTTCGGCATCGACACCACCTTCGTCGATCCGCGCGATCTGGACGCCTGGCGCGCGGCGATCCGGCCCAACACCAAGGTGCTGTTCGCGGAAAACCTCGGCAATCCCGGCCTGGACGTGCTGGACATCCCGAACGTCGCCGCGATCGCCCACGAGCATCACCTGCCGCTGATGGTCGATGCCACCTTCAGCACGCCGTATCTGCAACGGCCGTTCGAGCTTGGCGCCGATCTGGTGATGCACGCCGCCACCAAGTTCCTGTGCGGGCACGGCACCGCGATGGGCGGCCTGCTGGTCGATGGCGGCTGCTTCGACTGGCAGCAGGCGTATGAAAAGACCGGCCACTTCGGCGAACTGTGCGAGCCGTATGATGGTTTTCACGGCATGGTGTTTTCCGAGGAATCGTCGGTGGCGCCGTTCGCGCTGCGCGCGCGCCGCGAAGGCATCCGCGACTTCGGCGCGGCGCTCAGTCCGCACAACGCCTTCGCGATCCTGCAAGGCATCGAAACGCTCGGCCTGCGCATGGAGCGGCACGTCGCCAACACCCGCAAGGTGGTCGAATTCCTCGCCGCGCATGCGGCGGTGGAAGCAGTGTCCTATCCGGAACTGGAGTCGCACCCGGACCACAAGCTGGCGCAAAAGCTGCTGCCGAAAGGTTGCGGCGCGGTGTTTTCCTTCGTCATCAAGGGCGACCGCGCCGCCGGCGCGCGCTTCGTCGAGGCGCTGGAAATCTTTTCGCATCTGGCCAACGTCGGCGATGCCAAGTCGCTGGTGATCCACCCGGCCTCGACCACGCATTTCCGCGTGCCGAGCGAACAGCTGGCGGCGGCCGGCATCCGCGAAGGCACGATGCGGCTGTCGATCGGGCTGGAAGACCCGGACGACCTGATCGAAGACCTGGCGCGCGGGCTGAAGGCGGCGCAACGCGACCCCAAGCGCAAGGGAGCCTGAGATGCAACTGACGGTCAACGGACAGGCGGCCTACTGCTACACCGGCGGCAAGGCCTTCGACGCGGCACTGCCGACCGCGGTGTTCATCCACGGCGCGCAGAACGACCATTCGGTGTGGGTGCTGCAAACCCGCTACTTCGCCCATCACGGCTTCGGCGTGCTGGCGGTCGATCTGCCCGGCCACGGCCGCAGCGGCGGCGCGCCGCTGCAAACGGTGGAAGCGATGGCCGACTGGCTGCTGGCGCTCTTGGACGCCGCCGGCGTGCGGCAGGCGACGCTGATCGGCCACAGCATGGGATCGCTGATCGCGCTGGAAGCGGCGCAGCGGGCGCCGCAGCGGGTGAGCAAGCTGGCGCTGGTCGGCACCGCCTATCCGATGAAGGTGTCGGATACGCTGCTGAACGCCGCGCGCGACGACGAGCCGGCGGCGATCGACATGGTCAATATCTGGTCGCATTCGTCGATCGCGCAAAAACCGTCGGCGCCCGGCCCCGGTTTTTCGGTGCTGGGCGGCAGCCGCCGGCTGATGCAGTACGTGTCGGCGCACAATCCGGCACAGGTATTCTTCACCGATTTTTCCGCCTGCAACGCCTACGCCAACGGCGAGACGGCGGCGCGCGGGCTGGCGTGTCCGGCGCTGTTCCTGCTCGGCCGGCGCGACATGATGACGCCGCCGAAGGCCGGCAGCGCGCTGGCGGCGCTGGTGCCAAACGCCCAGGTGCGGCAGATCGACGGCAGCGGCCACGCGCTGATGGCGGAACAGCCCGACGCGGTGCTGGACGCGCTGTTCGAATTCGCCCGCGCCTAGCGCGGCAATTCAGGCCGGCGCGGCGGCCGGGGGAGTGTGGTTTTCATATACTCCCCATGCAGCACCGCTGTACCGAGCGCCAGTGTTACGAAATTTGCACATACTCCAGATATAACGGGAGAATGAAAAGGAGACCAGCATGTCCAGCATCGCCACCACCAAGTACCGCAGCTTCGCCGAGTTCTATCCGTTCTACCTGAGCGAGCACGCCAACCGCACTTGTCGCCGCCTGCATTTCCTCGGTTCCTCGCTCGGCCTGCTGTGCCTGGCGGCGGCGCTGATCGAGCGCAACGGCTGGTGGATACTGGCCGGCCTGTTCTGCGGCTACCTGTGCGCCTGGATCGGCCACTTCGGTTTCGAAAAGAACCGGCCGGCTTCGTTCAAGCAGCCGCTCTATTCGTTCATGGGCGACTGGGTGATGTACTGGCAGCTGCTGAGCGGGAAGATTCCGCTGTAGCGCCGCGCTCGAACCAGTCCGCCAGCGACTGTTCCAGGCCGCGTTCGACCGCGCCTTCCGCCAGCCGCGCCAGCGCGCCTTCGGCACCCGGCTCGAACACGAACATCCGGTAGACGTCGGCCAGCTTCAGTTGCGCCGGATTGGCCAGCAGCACCCAGCGTTCGCTGCCGGTAGTGGCGTTGTTGCCAAGCCGCAGCCGCTGGCGCCAATGCACCCGCGCCGGCACGTCCGGGTTGACGCGCCCGACCCAGCCGGCATCCAGCATCCGCTGCAGCAGGCTTTCCGCCTCGTCGAAACCGAGCCGGGTACGGCTGCGCATCAAGCGCGCGCTGACCACCGCCGACTCGCGCCGCGCGCGCGCCTCGAACAGCACCTTCAACAGCGCCATCGCATCGAGAAAGGCGCCGCCGGGGCGCGCCACGTGCCACCAGCGCTCGTAGCGCACCAGCGGCAACACCGCCGCCAGCAGCCCGCCGACCAGCGTGATCATCCAGAACAGGTAAATCCAGATCAGGAAGATCGGCACCGCCGCCACCGCGCCATAAATCACCGTATAGGTCGGAAACGCCTTGATGTAGAGCGCGAACAGGCGCTTGGCGATTTCCAGCACCACCGCCGCCAGCAGGCCGCCGCAGAGCGCGTCGCGCCAGTCCACCATGCGGTTCGGCACCACCATGTACAGCAGCGTATAGGCGCCGGTGGTCAGCAGCACCGACAGCAGCGTGTAGAACAGCGCGCCGACCAAGGGCACGCTGCCGACCACGCCGCTGGCCGCGCCCGACAGATAGGCGGTGACGGTGAACGACACTCCCAGCGCCAGCGGCCCGAGCGTGATGATGGCCCAGTAGATCAGCAGGCGCTGGACGAACGGGCGCTGGTTGCGCACCCGCCAGATCTGGTTGAACACGCGCTCGATGGTCGACATCATCGAGATCGCGGTGAAGATCAGCGCGATACCGCCGATCGCCGACAGCCGCGCCGACTTCGCCGCGAACTGGTTCAGATAGCCCATGATCGTATCGGCCACGCCCTGCGGCATCAGACTCTGGATCAGGTAGGCGTCGAGCGATTCGCGGAAGGTGGCGAACAGCGGAAAGGCGGTGAAGATGGCGAACGCCACCGTCAGTACCGGTACCAGCGCGAACACCACGGTGAAGGTCAGGCTGCCGGCGACCTGCGGCAACTGTTCTTCGTTCAGGCGGCGCCCGGCGAAGCGCAACAGGCCGAGCGCCCGATCCATCGAGAAGCCGCGCCAGCGGGAAAAAAACGATCGAAACATGGGCAAACGGGAGGTTATGCGGAAAGCCGGACCGGGCCGGAACAGCCGCGGCGACGCCAACGGCCGGCCCTATAATACCGGGCATGAACGGCGCCAACCTTACCATACTCATCCTGTACTACTCGCGCCACGGCGCCACCCGCAGGCTGGCCGAACTGATTGCCCAGGGCGTCGAAAGCGTGCCCGGCTGCGACGCCCGGCTGCGCACCGTGCCGCCGGTCTCGACCGTGGTCGAAGCCGGCGCGCCGGCGATTCCGGCAGAAGGCGCGCCCTACGTCGAACTGGACGATCTGGCGCAATGCGCCGGGCTGGCGCTCGGTTCGCCGACCCGCTTCGGCAACATGGCGGCACCGATGAAGTATTTCTGGGACGGCACCAGCACGCAGTGGCTGGCCGGCACCCTGGCCGGCAAGCCGGCCTGCGTGTTCACCTCGACCGGCAGCCTGCACGGCGGCCAGGAATCGACGCTGCTGTCGATGATGCTGCCGCTGCTGCACCACGGCATGCTGCTGCTCGGCCTGCCCTACACGCGCCCGGAACTGATGACCACCGCCAGCGGCGGCGCGCCCTACGGCGCCACCCACTGGTCCGGCCTGAACGGCAACCAGCCGATGTCCGACGACAGCCGCGCGCTGGCGATCGCGCTCGGCCAGCGGCTGGCGCACACCGCGCGCCAGCTGGAGGCCGGCCGATGAAAACCCCTTTGCAGCGCGGCCTGTACTACGGCGCCGCCGCCAGCCTGATCGCGTTGATCGCGCTGTGCGTGGCCTGGGAACTGGCGCTGGCGCCGCTGCGCCCGGGCGGCTCGTGGATGGTGCTGAAGGTGCTGCCGCTGCTGCTGCCGCTGCGCGGCGTGCTGAAGCGCGACCTGTACACGATGCAATGGTCGTCGATGCTGATCCTGCTGTACTTCGGCGAAGGCATCGTGCGCGCCACCAGCGACGCCAACCCGGCGTCGGCCGCGCTCGGCTGGCTGGAAGTGGCGCTGGCCTGTCTCTATTTCCTCTGCGCGATCCTGTACCTGCGGCCGCACAAGCGCGCCGCCCGCGACCTGGCGCGCCAGGCCATCGACAAGGCTTCCCGATGAACGACTTTCTCGACCAATGCCGGCAACTGGTCGGCGCCGCCCACGTGCTGACCGAGGCCGCCGATACCGCCGCCTTCCTGACCGACTGGCGGCGCCGCTACACCGGCACCGCGCTGGCGGTGGTCAAGCCCGGCAACGCCGACGAAGTCGCCGCCGTAGTGCGCCTGTGCGGCCGCTTCCGGGTGCCGATCGTACCGCAGGGCGGCAACACCGGACTGGTGCTGGGCAGCGTGCCGGACGCCAGCGGCACGGCGATCGTGCTGTCGCTGGTGCGCCTGAACCGGGTCCGCGCAATCGATACCGTCAACAACACCATCACCGTCGAAGCCGGCTGCATCCTGCAGCAGGTGCAGGAAGCGGCGGCGGCCGCCGGCCGCCTGTTCCCGCTGTCGCTGGCTGCCGAAGGCAGCTGCACGCTGGGCGGCAACCTCTCGACCAACGCCGGCGGCACCGGCGTGCTGCGCTATGGCAACACGCGCGAACTGTGCCTCGGGCTGGAAGTGGTGACGCCGCAGGGCGAACTGTGGAGCGGCCTGCGCGGCCTGCGCAAGGACAATACCGGCTACGACCTGCGCGACCTGTTCATCGGCGCCGAAGGCACGCTCGGCGTCATCACCGCGGCGGTGCTGAAACTGTTCCCGCAGCCGCAGGCGCGCCTGACCGCGTTCGCGGCGATGAACAGCGCCGACGACGCGCTGAAGCTGCTGACCATCGCGCAATCGCAGTGCGGCGCGGCGCTGACCGGCTTCGAACTGATGTCGGAACTGTGCCTGCAACTGGTGGCGAAACACTATCCGCAACTGCGCCAGCCGTTCGGCCAGGCGCATCCGCAATACGTGCTGCTCGAACTGTCCGACAGCGAATCGGAAGCACACGCCAATGCGCTGCTGGAACAGGTGATCGGCACCGCGCTGGAACAGGGCGTGATCGACGACGCGGTAGTTGCCCAGTCACTGGCGCAATCGCAGGCGCTATGGCAGTTGCGCGAGCACATCCCGCTGGCGCAAGCGGACGAAGGCAAGAACATCAAGCACGACATTTCGGTGCCGATCTCGCGCATCGGCGAATTCGTGCGCGTCACCGACCAGATGCTGCAGCGCGATTTCCCGGCGGTGCGGATGGTCACCTTCGGCCACCTCGGCGACGGTAACCTGCACTACAACGTCTCGCCGCCGGAAGGCGCCGACGGCGACGCGCTAATCGCGCAGCAGCACGGCATCAACCGCGTGGTGTACGACAGCGTGCATCGCTTCGGCGGCTCGATCTCGGCCGAACACGGCATCGGCGCGCTGAAGCACGACGAAATCCGCCGCTACAAGTCACCGGTCGAAATCGGCCTGATGCAGGCGATCAAGCGCGCGCTCGACCCGGACAATCTGATGAATCCCGGCAAAATCGTTTGATCCCGCAAGGAGCCGCCATGATCCGAGCCCTGCTATTGACGCTGCTACTGTGCGCCGCCATGCCGGCCTTCGCCGTCTACAAGTGCGAAAGCGGTGGCAAGACCGTCTACAGCGACGCGCCCTGCCCCGGCGGCCGCGAGATCGAAGTCACGCCGGCCGCCGACCCGGCCGCCGCCGCTCGCACGGTGGCGCGGCAGAAGGAAGAAGCCGAGCGGCTCTCCAGCGCCCGCCACAAGCGCGAAGCGCAGGAAGAGCGCGCGCAGCAGAAGCAGGACCGCACCGCCGCCGCCAAGCGCAAGAAATGCGCGTCGCTGGCGCTGCGCCGCCAATGGGCGGAAGAAGACGCCGCCAAGGCCGAGCCGAAAGCCGCCCCCAAGGCGAAAAAGACCGCCCGGCGTGCCGCCGAAAAGCATGAGCTGGAATGCGGTAAATGACGAGTTCCGGGAAATCCCGCCCTGGCAGCTTACCGCGCGTTTTCCGTAGCCCCGGTTAAGGCCGTGCCCCGTCCGTAATTCAGCAGCGCCGCACCATCCTTCAACGCCGCGCCGGCATCGCGCAGGGTGGCGGCCAGTTCCGGGTCGGCGACGGCGGCGGCCAGGGTTTGCAGACGTTCGGCATTCGCTTCCGGTAGCACCAGGCCGCGTGCCACCAGCGCCAGCGCCTGCCGCGCCGCGCGGCGGCTGGCGCCGGGACGGCCGTGGGCGCTGTGCTGCAGGTCGCCGATCGCGTGGCCGAGATTGAGCGCCGCCAGCATGCCGGACGGCAACCGCGCGCCGAGTTCTTCGGCTCGTCCCAAATGCAAGGTCAGGCGCAGGATCTGGCGCGCGGTGCGCGCCTGCCAATCGGCTTGCGCATCGTGGCGCCGCGCCAGCAGGCGGCGCAGATCGTCGCGCACGGTTTCGGCGGCCTGGGCCGCCTGCCGGCGCGGATCGCGCGGCAGCCAGATGAAGCTGCCGGTCACCAGCGCCACGACGACGGCCAGAGACAGCGAACCGCTCCAGATCGCGCCCGGCGTGGCTGCTGCCGGCAACGCCGCCTGGCTGGCCAGAAAAAAACCGATGTTGGCGTGCAGCGCCGGCTGGGTGAAACGCTGGCTGGCGCGTCCCAGTCCGCCCAGCAGCAGGAAAGGCGCCAGCGACAGCAGCAATTGCGGCACGGTGGTGATGTGTGGCTGGATCAGCAGGCGGTAGCCGGTCGCCACCGCGATGCCGCACAGCATGCCCTTGAGCTGCCCCGGCGCGCTCTTCTGCGGCAGAGCCATCGAACCCAGCACCATCGAGAAGATGCAGACGCCAACCGCCGCCTGCTCCGCTTCCGGCACGCCGCTGCAATACGCCAGCGCGGCGGTGGCGAAGCTGAGCAGGCCGGACACCAGGCCGGTGCGACGCGCCAGCTGCCATTCGCGTTGCGGCGCCAGCGGCGGGCGCGGATCGGCAGCGACCGGATTGGCACTGGCGGCGCCGAGCGCGGCGGCGGCCACCAGCAATTGCTGCAGCGCCTGCCGCAGCCGCTGCAACGGCTTGTCGGACAAGGCCGGAATCGGCGGCGGAGCGCTGTCCGGCACAGGCGGCTGGCGCAAGTACCCGGCCAGCGGTAGCAGCGCCGCCGGCAGCCCGGCCGGCAACGCCGTGCCGGCATCGGCGCGGGCGCGCAGCGCGGCGCCGGCGGCCATCGTCGACAAGGCCGCCGCCACCAGCGCATTGACGTGGCGCAGCCGGCGATAGCCATCGACCGAGCCGGCCGACACCAGCGGCGCCATGTCTTCCAGGCTGGACAGGCCGGCCAGGATGCGCCGCTCGACCTCGGCATGGCGCTGGCGGTCGCGGCCCTGCAGCAGTTGCGCGACGTGGGCGACCGCATCACCGCCGACCTTGCGGGCGCGCTGGTAGAAATCCTGGCGCTGCGCCTCGGGAGTCAGAAAACCGGTCATCAGCGTCACCACGATCACGCCGATCAGCGTGCATTCGACGCGGGCGCGCGCCACCGCCAGCGCGGTTTCCGGCGTCCAGATCGACGGCAGCACGATGATTGCCGCCGTCATGCCGGCCATCAGCGCGCCATAGCTATGCACGCCGCGCAGCAGATGGGTGGCGCCGGAAGCCAGCGCGATCCACAGTCCGAGCAGCGCCAGCACTGCATACGGGCCGAGCGGCAGATGAATCAGGACGAAGCCGGCGGCGGCGCCGGCCAGCGTGCCGACGATGCGGAAGAACGCCCGTTCCAGCAGCAGCCCGCGCGACGCCTGCGCCACCACCCAGACCGGCATCACTGCCCAGTAGGCGTGCTCGACGTGCAGCAGCGTGGCGATGGCGAACGCCAGCCAGGCGGCGCCGGCCAGCCGCAGGCCGTGGCCGACGGCAGCGCGGTTCAGGCCGAGCGCGGTGCCGAGCCGTTGCGGCAGCGGCGGTGGTGCCGGTTGCGCGGACAAGGAAACGCCCCGCGCCTATTCGTAGTCGGCCAGCGGCGGGCAGCCGCAGAACAGGTTGCGGTCGCCCCAGACGTTGTCGGCGCGGCCGACCGCCGGCCAGTACTTGCGCTGGCGCAGCGACGGCAGCGGATAGGCGGCCAGTTCGCGGCTGTAGCCGTGCGGCCACTGGTCCGCCGTCACCGCCTGGGCGGTATGCGGCGCGTGCTTCAGCGGATTGTCGGCGCGGTCGAATTCGCCGCTCTCGACCCTGGCGATTTCGGCGCGGATGGCGATCATCGCGTCGATGAAGCGGTCCAGCTCGCGCTTGGATTCGCTTTCGGTCGGCTCGATCATCAGCGTGCCGGGGACCGGGAAGCTCATGGTCGGCGCGTGGAAACCGTAGTCCATCAGGCGCTTGGCGACATCTTCGTTGGAAATGCCGGTGGCCGCGCTCAGCGGCCGCAAATCAAGGATGCATTCATGCGCGACCAGGCCGTCATGGCCGGTGTACAGCACCGGGTAGTGCGGCGCCAGCCGGCGCGCGACGTAGTTGGCGGCGAGGATCGCCGTCTCGGTGGCGGCGGTCAGGCCGGCCGCGCCCATCATCGCGATGTACATCCACGAAATCGGCAGGATGCCGGCCGAGCCGAACGGCGCCGCGCTGACGGCACCGCCGCCGGCACCCGGCAGAAACGGCGCCAGATGCGCGCGCACCGCCACCGGGCCGACGCCGGGGCCGCCGCCGCCGTGCGGAATACAGAAGGTCTTGTGCAAATTGAGGTGGCTGACATCGCCGCCGAAGGCGCCCGGCGCCGCCAGCCCGACCAGCGCGTTCAGGTTGGCGCCGTCGATGTAGACCTGGCCGCCGTGCGCGTGGACGATCTCGCACAGTTCGACGATGCCTTCCTCGAACACGCCATGCGTGGACGGATAGGTGACCATCGCCGCCGCCAGCTGCTCGCGGTGCTGTTCGGCCTTGGCGCGCAGGTCGGCCAGATCGACGTTGCCACGCGCGTCGCAGGCCACCACCATCACGCGCATGCCGGCCATGCTGGCCGAGGCCGGGTTGGTGCCGTGCGCCGACGACGGGATCAGGCAGATGTCGCGCTGGCTGTCGCCGCGCGCCGCGTGATAGGCGCGGATCGCCAGCAGGCCGGCGTACTCGCCCTGCGAGCCGGCATTCGGCTGCAGCGACACCGCCGCGTAGCCGGTCAGCGCGCACAGCATCTGCTCCAGCTGGCCGATCATTTCGCGGTAGCCGGCGGTCTGCTCGGCCGGCGCGAACGGATGGATCGCGGCGAATTCCGGCCAGCTGATCGGGATCATCTCGGAAGTGGCATTCAGCTTCATCGTGCAGGAACCGAGCGGGATCATGCTGCGGTCCAGCGCCAGATCCTTGTCGGCCAGGCTGCGCAGGTAGCGCAGCATTTCATGCTCGGCGTGATAACGGTTGAACACCGGGTGCGTCAGATAGGCGCTGGTGCGCGCCAGTTGCGGCGGCAGCGCGGCGGCGGTGGCGGCGCTGACGGCGTCGAATTCCGGCAGCGGCCGGCCGTCGCTGAAGATTTCCCACAGCGCGCGCACGTCGTCCGGTGTGCTGGTTTCATCCAGCGAGATGCCGAGCAGCTGGCCGTCGATACGGCGCAAGTTGATGCCGCGCCGCTGCGCCGCCGCGTGCAGCGGCTCGGTCTGCGCCAGCCGCAGCGTCAGCGTGTCGAAGAAGGCGTCGTGCAGCGGCGCATGGCCGAGCTGGCGCAAGCCGGCCGCCAGCGTCGCGGTCAGGCGGTGCACGCGCGTGGCGATGCGGCGCAAACCGTCGGGGCCGTGCCAGACCGCGTACATGCCGGCCATCACCGCCAGCAGCACCTGCGCGGTGCAGATGTTGGACGTGGCCTTTTCACGGCGGATGTGCTGCTCGCGCGTCTGCAGCGCCAGCCGGTAGGCCGGATTGCCCTGCGCGTCGCGGGTGACGCCGACCAGCCGGCCCGGCATGCTGCGCTTGAATTCGTCGCGAGTGGCCAGATAACCGGCGTGCGGGCCGCCGAAACCGGGCGGCACGCCGAAACGCTGGCTGTTGCCGACCACCACGTCGGCACCCCACTCTCCCGGCGGCGCCAGCAGCGTCAGCGCCAGCAAGTCGGCGGCGGCGATCACCAGCGTGCCCTTGGCGTGCAGCGCCGCCACCAGTTCACGGTAATCGCGCACTGCGCCGTCGGCGCCCGGATATTGCAGCAGCACGCCGAAGCAATCCTGCTCCAGCGCCGCCTCGGCGCCGGTGCGCACTTCGATGCCGAGCGGCCGCGCGCGGGTATCGATCACCGCACGGGTCTGCGGCAGCACGTCGTCGGCGACGTAGAACACGTTGGACGCCGATTTGCCGACCCGCTGCAGCAGCGTCATCGCTTCCGCCGCCGCCGTGCCCTCGTCCAGCATCGAGGCATTGGCGATCGGCATGCCGGTCAGGTCGGTCACCATCTGCTGGAAGTTCAGGATCGCTTCCAGCCGGCCCTGCGAGATTTCCGGCTGGTACGGCGTATAGGCGGTGTACCAGGCCGGGTTTTCGAACAGGTTGCGCAGGATCACCGCCGGTGTTTCGGTGTTGTAGTAACCCTGCCCGATCAGCGACTTGAACACGCGGTTCTTGCCGGCCAGCTGCTTCAATCTGGCCAGCGCCTCGGCTTCGCTCAACGCTTCGGCAAATTCACCGAGCGGCGGCGGCTGTTGCTGCCGGATCGCCGGCGGCACGATCGCATCGATCAATGCCGCTCGGCTCGGATAGCCGAGCGTGGCCAGCATCTCCTGCTGTTCGGCGGCGGACGGGCCGATGTGGCGGACGGCGAACGGGGCGCCGTGGAACGAATCGGATTGCGGCTGGCTGGAAGTCATGGTCGGCGGTGGAAACGAAATCGGCAAGGATGGCGGAGATAAGGAACCGATGCGAGGGTCGGCATCACATTCTGTCGTTCCCGCATAAGGTTGAGCAGGAAAACCGGCCCGACTTGCGTTCCCCCAGTATCGTTTTGCGCGGGAGGGACTGGTTAAAAAAGCCGCTGGGTTCCCGCTTTCGCGGGAACGACAGGAATGGGTTGCTCAGCCGCCGACGCTCTGCCGATACGCTTCCGCGTCCAGCAAGCCGTCCAGCGCGCCGGCGTCGGCCGGTTGCAGCTTGAACAGCCAGGCGGCGAATGCGTCGGTGTTGATCTGTTCCGGCGCGTCGGCCAGTTCGGCGTTGGCGGCGGTGACGGTGCCGGCCACCGGCGCGTAGATGTCGCTGGCGGCCTTGACCGATTCGACCACCGCGCATTCCTTGCCGGCTTCCAGCACCCGGCCCGGCTGCGGCAGTTCGACAAACACGATGTCGCCCAGCGCATCCTGGGCATAGTCGGTGATGCCGACCGTCAGGCTGCCGTCGGCTTCGCGGCGCACCCACTCGTGCGAAGCGGTGTATTTCAGATCGGCGGGAAGATTCATGCTGCGCTCCAGGGAAAAAAGGAAAGAGGTGTCCGGCCGGATTGCCGTTATTTCAAAAACAGGGGAGTATGAGTAAATTTCATATAGCCCGCGCCCGCCACAGACCGGCATGAAGGGGAGTATATGAAAATCAACGATGCCATCGAAAGCCTCATTCGACCAGCACGCGGCCGCGCCGCACGAACGGCGGCTTGACCACCGACGCCGCCAGCATCTTGTCACGGATTTCCACCCGCACCGTATCGCCGACCGCGACGCCGGCCGGCAGCCGCGCCAGCGCGATCGCCTGCTGCAATGTCGGGCTGAAGGTGCCGCTGGTGATGTCGCCGTCGCCGTGCGCGGTATGCACTTTCTGGTGCGCGCGCAACACGCCGCCCTTCTCGCGCAGCAGCAGGCCGAGCAATTGCGCCCGCTGGCCCTGTGCCAGCAGCGCCGCCTTGCCGACGAAGTCGCGCGCGCCGTGCAGCTCCACGGTCCAGCCGAGGCCGGCGTCGAGCGGGCTGGTAGCCGCATCCATGTCCTGGCCGTACAGATTCATGCCGGCTTCCAGCCGCAATGTGTCGCGCGCGCCGAGTCCGGCCGGCCGGGCGCCGGCCGCCGCCAGCGCCTGCCACAGCGCGGCGGCATGCGGCGCCGGCAGCGCGATCTCGAAACCGTCCTCGCCGGTATAGCCGGTGCGCGCCAGCATCAGTTCGCCGAACGGCGACGCCGGCAGCAGCGCCGCGTGAAACGGCTTCAGCGGCTCGGCCAGCGCGCGCGCCTGCGGCAGCAGCTGCCACAGCTTGTCGGCGGCGTTCGGCCCCTGCAGCGCGATCAGCGCCAGCGGCGCGGCGCCGCCACGGCGCACTTCGATCCGCAGGCCGCTGCCGGTGGAGCAGATGCGCCGCTCGATCCAGTCGATGTCGCCATCGGCGGTGCCGGCGTTGACCACCAGCCGGAACCAGTCTTCAGTGAAGAAATAGACGATCAGGTCGTCGATGACGCCGCCGTCCGGATTCAGCATGCATGAATACAGCGCGCGGCCGGGCGTCTGCAATTTGTCGATGTCGTTGGCCAGCAGCCCGCGCAGGAAGGCGCGCGCGCTGGCGCCATGCAGATCCAGCACGCACATGTGGGAAACGTCGAACATGCCGCAATCGCGCCGCACCGCGTGGTGCTCGTCGATCTGCGAACCGTAGTGCAGCGGCATGTCCCAGCCGCCAAAATCGACCATGCGGGCACCGGCGGCGCGGTGGATGGAATTCAGGGGCGTTGCCTGCGTCATGGGAACCTCGCACCAATGGGAAAGATGGCGCAAACCGCCGATGGCCGCAGCCGCGATTTGCCTCGCTCCCCTCTGTCCTTGGTACCTGAGAGATTACGGGAAGCTGCCCCGTGCGCCCCTTCGGTGGGCGGCTCGCGGCCGCCGCTCTCCAGAGTATGGAAGCACCAGTCTTCCATCCGGTTCAGTCCTTTTGCCTCAGAGTTTTCGGGATGCCCCTTCGGCCGCAGCGCGATGTCGGTAACACGGCCGCCTTCTCCTGAACAGGATTGGCGAATATATGCGCAGCGCCGGAAGCTGTCAATTTTTTGTCCGGGGACCGACAGCCGCCTCAGCGCTGCATCGATTCCCACACTTTCTGCAGCCGCTTGACCGATACCGGCATCGGTGTGCGCAGCTCCTGGGCAAACAGCGACACCCGCAATTCCTCCAGCAGCCAGCGGAATTCGGCCATTTTCGGGTCGCCGCGCCGGTCCTTCTGGGCGCGCTGCCACGGCGTGGCGACCTGCTGCCATTCGGCCATCAGCCGGGCGTCGCGCGCCGGGTCGGCGCGCAGCTTGTCCAGCCGCACCGTGATCGCCTTCAGATAGCGCGGGAAATGCGCCAGCTGCGCATAGTCGTTGTCGGCGATGAAGCGCTTGCCGACCAGCGCCTGCAACTGCGCCTGCATGTCGGCCATGCTGTGCGGATGCGCCTTGGCGCCCTGCAACTTCTTCGGCAGCGCGTGGTATTCGGCCAGAATCTGCCCGGCCAGCCGGGCGATTTCGTTGACCAACAGGTTCAGCCGCGCCTTGCCCTCGTCGCGGCGCCGGGCAAATTCCTCCGCATTGGCCGGCAGCGGCACCTGCAGGCAGGCGCGTTCCAGCCCGGCCTCGATGATCTGCTGGCGCAATTCCTCCTGCGAGCCGAGCGCGATGAACTGCATGCCCATCTGTTGCAGGCCGGGCACGTTCTTTTCCAGAAATTTCATCTGCTCCTTCAGCTGCAGCGCGAACAGCCGGCGCAGGCCGAGGCGATGCACGCGCGCCGCTTCGGCCGGATCGTCGAACACCTGCAATTCGCAATGCGCGCCCCGATCGACCAGCGCCGGGAAGCCGATCAGCGTCTGCTTGCCCTGGCGGATTTCCAATAGTTCCGGCAATTCTCCGAACGACCAGCCGGTGATCGGCTCCTGCTGCGACACCGGCACCGGCACCGACACTGCGGCCGCCGGCACGCTGGCGGTGGTCTGGTCGCTGGCGGCGGGCGCGTCCCGCTGCGCCACCGCGGTCTGTTCCGCCAGCTGCTGGAAACGCTGGCGCGCCTGGCCGCCGAATTCCGCCTGCAGCGCCGCCAGGTTGCGTCCCATGTCGAGCTGGCGGCCGTGCTCGTCGATCACCTTGAAGTTCATGAAGTGATGCGCTGGCAGGGTTTCCAGCTTGAAATCGCTGGTCTTGACGCTGACGCCGGTCTGCTCGCGCACGTCGGCGATCAGTGCATCCAGCAGGGCGCCGCCGCCGAAGCGGCCGGCGGCGTCGATCCGCTCGGCGAAGCCGGCCGCGTAGTCGGGCAGCGGCACGCAGTGGCGGCGCAGCTTTTGCGGCAGCGATTTCAGCAGCAGGTGCGTCTTTTCCTTCAGCATGCCCGGCACCAGCCATTCGCTGCGCGCCGCCGATACCTGGTTCAGCGCGTACAGCGGCACCGTCAGCGTGACGCCGTCGCGCGCCGCGCCCGGTTCGAAATGGTAGGTCAGGCCCATCTCGACGCCGGCCACCGTGATCCGCTTCGGGAACAGTTCAGTGGTGACGCCTGCGGCTTCGTGCCGCATCAGTTCGTCGCGGTTCAGGAACAGCAGTTTCGGCTGCTGCGCGGTGGCGTCCTTGTGCCACTTCTCGAAGGCGATGCCGTTGTGGACTTCGGCCGGAATCAGCTTGTCGTAGAACGCCGCGATCAGATGGTCATCGACCAGCACATCCTGACGGCGTGACTTGTGTTCGAGGTTTTCGATGTCGCGCACCAGCTTCTGGTTGTGCGCGAAGAACGGCGCGCGCGTCTCGAAATCGCCACCGACCAGTGCGTCGCGGATGAAGATTTCACGCGCCTCGGCGGCATCGATGCGGCCGTAGTCGATGCGGCGCTGGCTGTACACAGTCAGGCCGTACAGCGTGGCGCGCTCGGATGCGCTGACCTGGGCCGAACGCTTTTCCCAGCGCGGCTCGCCATAGGATTTCTTCAGCAGATGGGCGCCGATCCGTTCCAGCCATTCCGGCTGGATCTGCGCGATGGTGCGCGCGTACAGCCGCGAGGTATCGACCAGTTCGGCGGCGACGATCCATTTGCCGGGTTTCTTCGCCAGTTGCGAACCGGGCCAGACGTGGAACCTGATGCCGCGCGCACCGAGGTAGCCCGGCTCGTCCTCCTGTTTGAAGCCAATGTTGCCGAGCAGCCCGGTCAGCAGCGCCGTGTGCAATTGCTCATAGGTGGCCGGCGCGTCGTTCAAGCGCCAGCCCTGCTCGCGCACGATGGTCAGCAGTTGCGAATGGACGTCGCGCCATTCGCGCAGCCGCAGCTGCGACAGGAAATTGGCGCGGCAATGCTCGTGCAGCTGGCGGTTGGTTTTCTTGTGCTCGATCTCGTCGGCGAACCATTTCCAGATTTTCAGGTAGCCGAGGAATTCCGATTTGTCGTCGGCGAATTTCTTGTGCGCGGCATCGGCCGCCGCCTGCGCTTCCAGCGGCCGCTCGCGCGGGTCCTGCACCGACAGCGCGGCGGCGATCACCAGCATTTCCGACAGGCAGACGTTGTCGAGCGCCGCCAGGATCATGCGGCCGATCCGTGGATCGAGCGGCAGCCGCGCCAGCTGGCGGCCGAGCGCGGTCAACTGGTTGGCATCATCGACCGCGCCGAGTTCCTGCAGCAATTGATAGCCGTCGGCGATCGCCCGGCCCTGCGGCGCCTCGATGAACGGGAAGCTTTCGACATCGGTCAGGCGCAGCGACTTCATCCGCAGAATCACCGCCGCCAGCGAGGAACGCAGGATTTCCGGATCGGTGAACTTCGGCCGCAGCGCGTAATCCTGCTCCTCGTACAGGCGGATGCAAACGCCGGCGGCGACGCGGCCGCAGCGGCCAGCGCGCTGGTTGGCGGCCGACTGGGCGATCGGTTCGATCTGCAGCTGCTCGACCTTGTTGCGGTAGCTGTAACGCTTGACGCGCGCGGTGCCGGCATCGACCACGTAGCGGATGCCCGGTACCGTCAGCGAGGTTTCGGCGACGTTGGTGGCCAGCACCAGCCGGCGCGCGTTGGACGGCTTGAACACGCGCTCCTGTTCCTGCGCCGACAGCCGCGCGAACAGCGGCAGGATTTCGACGTGCGGCGGATGGTGCTTGCGCAGCGCCTCGGCGGCATCGCGGATTTCCCGTTCGCCGGGCAGGAACACCAGCACGTCGCCGGAACCGATGCGCGCCAGTTCATCGACGGCATCGACCACCGCGTCGATCAGGTCGCGGTCGCGCTTGACACGCCCGCCAGCCCCGCTCCCGCTGGCGGACGCGGCGGGCGCCTCGGCCACCGGCCGATAGCGGATTTCCACCGGATACAGCCGTCCCGACACTTCGATCACCGGCGCCGGTTTGTCGCCGCGCGCGAAATGGCGGGCGAAGCGTTCGGCGTCGATGGTGGCCGAGGTGATGATCAGTTTCAGGTCCGGGCGCTTCGGCAGCAGCTGCTTCAGGTAGCCGAGCAGGAAATCGATGTTCAGGCTGCGCTCGTGCGCCTCGTCGATGATGATCGTATCGTACTGGCGCAGGAGCGGATCGGACTGGGTTTCCGCCAGCAGGATGCCGTCGGTCATCAGCTTGACCGAGGCGCCGGCATCCAGCGTGTCGGAAAAGCGCACCTTGAAACCGACGTGCTGGCCGAGCGGCGAACCGAGTTCCTGGGCGATGCGGCGCGCGGTGGAAGATGCGGCGATGCGGCGCGGCTGGGTATGACCGATCAGGCCGGTCTGGCCGCGCCCGAGTTGCAGGCAGATTTTCGGCAACTGGGTGGTCTTGCCGGAGCCGGTTTCGCCGCTGACGATGACCACCTGATGCGCCGCCAGCGCGGCGGCGATTTCCTCGCGGCGGCCGGATACCGGCAATTCTTCCGGAAAGCGGATCGGCGGCAGCGGGTTGCGGATGACCGGCGCCTTCGGCACCGGCGGATGCGGGCGTGGCGGCCCGGATTTTCGGGGAGTCGGGGGAACGGGCATGAAGCCCGAATTATAATGCGGCTCATGGAAAATCCTGATCAGTTCGTCGCCTGGCTGCGCTCGGTCGCACCGTACATCCATGCCTTCCGCGGCAAGACCTTCGTGATCGCCTTTCCCGGCGAACTGGTGAAGGATGGCGCGCTGCCGGTGCTGGCGCAGGACCTGTCGCTGCTGCACGCGCTCGGCATCCGCGTGGTGATCGTGCACGGCAGCCGACCGCAGGTCGAGGAACAGCTGGCGCTGCGCAACGTCGAGGCCAACTACCACAACGGCCTGCGCATCACCGACGGCGCCGCGCTGGAATGCGCGAAGGAAGCCGCCGGCGAACTGCGGCTGGACATCGAGGCGGCGTTCAGCCAGGGCTTGCCGAACACGCCGATGGCGCACGCGGCGGTGCGTATCATTTCCGGCAACTTCGTCACCGCGCGCCCGCTCGGCATCATCGACGGCGTCGATCTGCAACTGACCGGCATCGTCCGCAAGATCGCCTACGAAACCATCCATCCGATCCTCGGCGCCGGCGCCATCGTGCTGCTGTCGCCGCTCGGTTTTTCGCCGACCGGCGAGGCGTTCAACCTCAGCATGGAAGATGTCGCGGTCTCGGCGGCGATCGCGCTACGGGCGGAAAAGCTGGTGTTCCTGTCCGAAACGCCGCTGATGCGGGATGCCGGCGGCACCGAAATCCGCGAACTCTCCGCGCACCAGGCCGACGCCGTGCTGCAGGCCGGCTTCCTGCCGGAAGACGCGGCGTTCTATCTGCAGCACGCCACCCGCGCCTGCCACTTCGGCGTGCCGCGCGCGCACATCGTGCCGTATGCGCGCGACGGCTCGGCGCTGCTGGAACTGTTTACGCACGACGGCGTCGGCACCATGATTTCCTACGAAAACCTGGAAAGCCTGCGCGAAGCGACCATCGAGGACGTCGGCGGCATCCTGAAGCTGCTGGAACCGCTGGAAGCCGACGGCACGCTGGTCAAGCGCGGCCGCGAACTGATCGAACGCGAGATCGAACAGTTCACCGTGATCGAGCACGACGGCGTGATCTTCGGCTGCGCCGCGCTGTACCCGTTCCCGGAAGAACGCATGGCGGAAATGGCGGCGCTGACGGTCAGCCCGGACGCCCAGACCCAGGGCGACGGCGAACGCATCCTGAAGCACATGGAAAACCGCGCGCGCGCCGCCGGCATGAAAAAACTGTTCGTGCTCACCACCCGCACCGCGCACTGGTTCCTGAAACGCGGCTTCGTGCGCGCCACCATCGACGACCTGCCGAAAGACCGGCAGGCGATGTACAACTGGCAGCGCAAGTCGCTGGTGTTGGTGAAAAATATTTAGGAATTGCGGGACAGAGAATCGTCAAAATTGCGGGACAGAGTTAAGCGAAGCGGTACTCTGTCCCCAACTGATCAGAAAAAACGGTGGCGCAAGGTTGGCTCCCGCAGAAGGACATTTCAGCTATAGACGAAACGACACTGGGGGGAATGCATGCATTCCCGCCTTCGCGGGAACGACAGCGGGGGCGTAGAGGCGCAGGCGCTACATCGCTCGCCAACCGCCCCACCTGTCGTCCCCGAGCGCCTTTGTCGGGGACCCAGCTGCGTTAGCAACCGCCCCAACCCTTGAACAACATCCACCGGCAAGCAACAACACCAGCCCTCCCGGTTTTCACCAGAACAACACCCACACCCCCCTCAAATTTCACATCAAGCCTCAAGGAGAACCCCATGGCACGCACCGTCCATTGCATCAAGCTGAACAAGGAAGCCGAAGGGCTGGATTTTCCGCCGTATCCGGGCGAACTCGGCAAGCGGATTTTCGAGAATGTGTCGAAGGAAGCCTGGGCCGCGTGGCTCAAGCATCAGACCATGCTGGTCAATGAAAACCGTCTGAACCTGGCCGATGCGCGCGCCCGCAAGTATCTGGCGACGCAGATGGAAAACCATTTCTTCGGCGCCGGCGCCGATGCCGCCGCCGGCTACACGCCGCCGTCGGACTGAGCCGGCCGTGCCGCCGCCGGGTGCTCCGGCGGCGTTCAAAACACCGCCACAGGCCTCGGCGTCAACACATACATCCAGGGAGTATTTTTCAAACCAGGCAGCCCACGCCAGGCACAGGCCGTTTTTAAGGCATACTCCCCCTACATCAGAATTTCAGCGTACGCACGCCGTCAGCGGTGCCGAGCAGGCAGACATCCGCGCCCTTGCGTGCGAACAGGCCGACGGTGATCACGCCCGGCAGGTTGTTGATCTCGGCTTCCAGTTCGGCCGGCCGCGTGATCTTCAGTCCAGCCACATCGAGGATGTAGCCGCCGTTGTCGGTCACCAGCGGCTGGCCGTCCTTCAGCCGCAGGCGCGGCTGGCCGCCCAGCGCGGTCAGCGCGCGCGCCAGCGCCGCCTGCGCCATCGGAATCACTTCGACCGGCAGCGGAAAGGCGCCGAGCGTATCGACCAGCTTGGAGCCGTCGGCGATGCAGACGAAGCGGCGCGCCACCGAGGCGACGATCTTCTCGCGCGTCAGCGCGGCGCCGCCGCCCTTGATCATCGCGCCCTGCGGCGTGATTTCGTCGGCGCCGTCGATGTAGACCGGCATCGATTCGACCTGATTCAGATCGAACACCGGAATGCCGTGCGAGGCCAGCCGCGCCGCCGTCGCTTCCGACGACGCCACCGCGCCCTTGATGCGCGCCTTGATCTTGCCGAGTTCGTCGATGAAGAAATTGGCGGTCGAGCCGGTGCCGACGCCGATGATGTCGCCGTCGACCACGTATTCGATGGCGGCGCGCGCCACCGCCTGCTTCAATTGATCCTGGTTCATGGTGCCTGCCTTCAATGGGAAGCGGGTATTTTACGCGAGCGCCACCGGCCGCCGGCGCCAGCTTTACAATGGGCCTCCATCTTCCGCAACGAGGATCCGATGCCGCCCCTGCAACCCTTTCATCTCGCCTTCCCGGTCCACGATCTGGCTGCCGCGCGCGCCTTCTACGGCGGCCTGCTCGGCTGCGCCGAAGGACGCAGTTGCGACGAATGGATCGATTTCGATTTCTTCGGCCACCAGCTGGTCGCCCATCTGGTGCCAGGCCATGCGCGCGGCGGCGCCGCCAACGCGGTAGACGGCCACAACGTGCCGGTGCCGCACTTCGGCGTGGTGCTGACGCTGGCCGAATGGCGCATCAAGGCCGAGCAATTGCAGCGGGCCGGTGTCAAGTTCGAGATCGAACCGCACATCCGCTTCCCCGGCCAGCCGGGTGAGCAGGGCACGATGTTCTTCTACGACCCGAGCGGTAATGCGCTGGAAATCAAGGGGTTCGAGGATATGGGGAGCTTGTTTGCGAAGTAAGTGCGGCAGGTAGTTGCCGCCCCCCCCCTCTCCCCGGCCCTCTCCCCGAGGGGAGAGGGTGAGGATGGACCTTGCTCTCGCGTCGGATGAGAAGGTGTGCCCCGGCCCTCTCCCCAAGGGGAGAGGGTGAGGATGGGCCTTGCTCACGCATCGGATGAAAAGGTGCGCCGGCCCTCTCCCCGAGGGAAAGAGTGAGGGTGGACAGGATTCGCGGCGCGAATCCTGTGATGGTTATCTTGCCAAACCGCTGGCGGCGCGCGCCAGTTCGGTGATGCGCCCCCAGTCGCCGTCGCGCAGCGCGTCCTTCGGCGTCAGCCAGGAGCCGCCGACGCAGACCACGTTGTCGCAGGCGAGGAAGTCCGGCGCGTTGTCCTGGGTGATGCCGCCGGTCGGGCAAAAGTGGATTTCCGGCAGCGGCCCGGCGATCGCCTTCAGCAGCGCCACGCCGCCAGCCGGCAGCGCCGGAAACAGTTTCAGTTGACGAAAGCCGGCTTCGTGCGCCGCCATCACTTCCGACGGCGTCATCACGCCCGGCAGCAGCGGCAGGCCGGACGACCAGGCAGCGTCGATCAGCGCCCTGGTCAGCCCCGGCGAGACGCCGAACACGGCGCCGGCATCGCGCGCGGCATCGAACTGCGCGGTTTCGGTCAGCGTGCCGACGCCGACGATGGCCTCCGGCACCTGTTCGGCAATCGCGCGGATCGCGCCCAGCCCGTGCGGACTGCGCAGCGTCACTTCCAGCACGCGAATGCCGCCGGCCACCAGCGCGCGCGCCAGCGGCACCGCCTGTTCCGGCGCGTCGATGACGATCACCGGAATCACCGGCGATGCCCTCATGATGTCGAGAACCGCCAGATGTGACTTGTTACCGGTATGCATGGTCTTTCCTTTCAACGTATCCGTGTGTCTTCGTCGGAACCTGGTGTCAGGTCCAGTACATCATGCTTATTGTTGACCGCGCACGGATGCAGCGGCGGCGGCAGCGCGAAAGTGGCGGCGCCCTCCTCGGCCGCGCCGACGGCGGCGCGGAAGGTGGCGAACAGTTCGCGTCCCATGCCGAGCCGGTTGGCCGACAGGTCGGCCGGCTCGATCGCGCGCGCCTGCCACAGCGCCTCCGGCACCAGCGCCTGCAGCGTGCCGGCGCCGGCATCGAGCCGGATCAGGTCGCCGTCGCGCAGCTTGCCGAGCGGGCCGCCGGCCAGGACTTCCGGCGACACGTGGATCGCCGCCGGCACCTTGCCGGACGCGCCCGACATGCGGCCATCGGTGACCAGCGCCACCTTGTAACCGGCATCCTGCAGGCTGCCGAGCGCCGGCGTCAGCGCATGCAGTTCCGGCATGCCGTTGGCGCGCGGCCCCTGGAAGCGCAGCACCGCGACGAAATCGCGCTGCAGGCGGCCGGCCTGGAAAGCTTCCATCAATGCCTCCTGCGAATCAAACAGCAGCGCCGGTGCTTCCACCACGCGGTGCTGCGGCTGCACCGCCGACACCTTGATGACGGCGCGGCCGAGGTTGCCGGTCAGCAGCCGCAGACCGCCATCGGCCGAGAACGGCGCCGCCGCCGGCCGCAGCACGCCGGTGTCGGCGCTGGCCATCGGCGCCTCGCGCCAGACCGCCGCGCCGTCCTGCAACAGCGGTTCGCGGCAATGCGCACGCAGGCCGTGGCCGAGCACGGTGGTGACGTCCTCGTGCATCAGCCCGGCGTCCAGCAGTTCGCGCAGCACGAAGCCAGTGCCACCGGCGGCGTGGAAATGATTGACGTCGGCGTCGCCGTTCGGATAGATGCGCGTCAGCAGCGGCACCACCGCCGACAGCCGGTCGAAATCGTCCCAGTCGATGACGATGCCGGCGGCGCGCGCGATCGCCACCAGATGCAGCGTGTGATTGGTGGAGCCGCCGGTGCTCAGCAGCGCGACGATGGCGTTGACGATCGCCTTTTCGTCGACCACCCGGCCGACCGGCAGATACTCGCTGCCCTGATCGGTGATTTCGGTGGCACGGCGGGCGGCGGCGGCAGTCAGCGCGTCGCGCAGCGGGGTGTCCGGGTTGATGAAGGCGGCGCCCGGCAGGTGCAGGCCCATCGCTTCCATCAGCATCTGGTTGCTGTTGGCGGTGCCGTAGAAGGTGCAGGTGCCGGGCGCGTGATAGGACTGCGCTTCCGACTCCAGCAGTTCGTCGCGGCCGACCTTGCCCTGCGCATACAGCTGGCGCACCGCCGCCTTCTGCTTGTTGCCGATGCCGGAAGCCATCGGCCCGGCCGGCACGAACAGCACCGGCAGGTGACCGAAATGCAGCGCGCCGATCAACAGCCCCGGCACGATCTTGTCGCAGATGCCGAGCAGCAGCGCGGCGTCGAACATATTGTGCGACAGCGCCACCGCCGTCGCCATCGCGATCGTGTCGCGCGAGAACAGCGACAGTTCCATGCCGGGCTGGCCCTGGGTGATGCCGTCGCACATCGCCGGCACGCCGCCGGCGAACTGGGCGACGCCGCCGGCAGCGCGCACCGCTTCCTTGATGATCGCCGGAAAGCGTTGATACGGCTGATGCGCCGACAGCATGTCGTTGTAGGCGGAAACGATGGCAACCGAGACGCTGCGCTGCTGCTGCAGGCGCAGCTTGTCGTGTTGCGGGAACGCGGCGAAACCGTGCGCCAGGTTGGTGCAGGACAGCGAGCCGCGCTGCACGCCCTGGCGCCGCGCCTGCTCCAGCCGCCACAGATAGGCGCTGCGGTAGGGTTCGCTGCGCTCGACGATGCGGCGGGTGACCTCCTGCACGATGCGGTGGACGGGCATGACCGGCTCCTTCGGACGGAAACTGGATTGAAATTTTACTACACCGGGAAGATCGAACGAAGCGCGGAAATCGCTGACCAAGCGGAAAAGCGGGAAATCGATTTTTTTACTGCAAGAATGAAATTACATGGAAGACACGATCATTCTGCGGAAAAACCTTGATGTAGTGAAATTACATAAAATTCCGGTATAGTTGCCATTCATCCCATTTTTTCCGTCTTGCCGATGCCGTCTTCCGACCTCACCGCCGGCGCCGAATTCCAGGCGCTGCAAAGCCACCTGGAACAGGCGCGGGACTGGCGGCTGCCGCAATTGTTCGCCGACGATCCGCAGCGTTTCGCGCGCTTTTCGCTGGAAGCCGCCGGCCTGTTTCTCGATTACTCGAAGAACCGGCTCGATGCGCGCACGCTGGAACTGCTGCTGGCGCTGGCGCGCGCGCGCGGCGTCGAGGCGCGGCGCGACGCCATGTTCGCCGGCGCCGTGGTCAACCTGACCGAACGGCGGCCGGCGCTGCACGTGGCGCTGCGCGCGCCGCGCGCGGCGGCGCCACGACTGGACGGACAGGATGTCGGCGCCGACGTGCAGGCGGTGCTGGAACGCATGGGCGCCTTCGCCGAACGGGTGCGCGGCGGCGACTGGCTCGGCCACGACGGCCGGCCGATTCGCGACATCGTCCACATCGGCATCGGCGGCTCCTATCTGGGACCGAAGATGACCTGCCAGGCGCTGCGCGCGCTGGCGCATCCGCGCCTGCGGCTGCATTTCGTCTCCAACGTCGACGGCCACGATCTGGCGGCGACGCTGGCGCTGGTCGATCCGGCCACCACGCTGTTCGTGATCGCCTCCAAGACCTTCACCACGCAGGAAACCATGATGAACGCGCGCAGCGCGCGCGCCTGGCTGCTGCGCTCGGGCGCGCGCGAGGCCGATCTGCCGCACCATTTCGTCGCGGTCTCGACCAATACAGAAGCGGTCACCGGATTCGGCATCGATGCCGCCAACATGTTTCCGTTCTGGGACTGGGTCGGCGGCCGCTATTCGATCTGGTCGGCGATCGGCCTGCCGCTGATGCTGGCGGTCGGCCCCCGGCATTTCAGCGAATTCCTGGCCGGTGCGCACGCGATGGACCGGCATTTCCGCGCAGCACCGCTGGCGGCCAACATGCCGGTGCTGTTGGCGGCGGTCGGCATCTGGAACCGCGATTTCCTCGGCTGCGGCGCGTTGTCGGTGGCGCCGTATCACCAGGACCTGCGCCATTTCCCCGCCTATCTGCAGCAACTGGAAATGGAAAGCAACGGCAAGCGCGTCTCCGAACACGGCGCCACGCTGACGGCGCCGAGCTGCCCGGTGATCTGGGGCGATGTCGGCAGCAACGGCCAACATGCATTCTTCCAGTTGCTGCATCAGGGCAGCGACGTGGTGCCGGTCGATTTCATCGCCGCGCTGCGCCCGGCCCACGATCTGCCCGGCCACCACGCGGCGCTGTTGGCCAACTGCTTCGCGCAATCGGAAGCGCTGATGCGCGGCAAAAGCGCCGCGCAGGCGCAAGAGGAAATGCGCGCGTTCGGCATGGACCCGGCCGAAGCCGCGGCGCTGGCGCCGCACCGCAGCTTCCCCGGCAACCGCCCCAGCAACACCATCCTGCTGGAGGCGCTGACCCCGGCGGCGCTGGGCGCGCTGGTGGCGCTGTACGAGCACAAGGTATTCGTGCAGGGCGTGATCTGGGGCATCGACAGTTTCGACCAATGGGGCGTCGAACTCGGCAAGACGCTGGCGCGTGACATCGAGGCCGAACTGACCGGTACCGCGCCGCACCGCCACGACGGCTCCACCTCCGGCCTGATCGCGCGCGCACGGCGCGCGCTGGCCGGCCAGTAACGCCCCGCCCACCCGACCATTCCTTTTTCTGCCATGGCCCTTCCCGATTTCGACCTGATCCTGTTCGGCGGCACCGGCGATCTGGCGATGCGCAAGCTGCTGCCGGCGATGTACGCGCGCGAACGGGCGCGGGACCTGCCGCCGTCGGCGCGCATCCTGTGCCTCGGCCGCCAGCCGTCCGGCGATGCCGAATTCCTTGCCGCCGTCGAACGCGACGTGCGTCCGCACATCGCTCCGGCATTGCTGCACGAGGACACCTGGCGGGCATTCTGCCAACGCCTGCGCTACGTCGCGCTGGACGCCGCCGACCCGGCCGGCTATGACGCGCTGGCCGCCGCGCTGCGGCCCGACGCCGGATTGGCGCGGGTGTTCTATCTGGCGACGCCGCCGGCGCTGTTCGCCGGCATCTGCCGCAACCTGGCCATCCGCCAGCTGATCACGCCGACCACCCGCGTGGTGCTGGAAAAACCGCTCGGGCGCGATCTGGCCAGCGCGCGCCAGATCAATGCCGAGGTCGGCCAGGTGTTTTCGGAATCACAGATTTTCCGCATCGACCATTACCTCGGCAAGGAAACCGTGCAGAACCTGCTGGCGCTGCGCTTCGGCAACGTGCTGTTCGAACCGCTGTGGCGGCGCGAGTGGATTTCCGACGTGCAGATCACCATCGCCGAGGAACTCGGCGTCGGCAACCGGCTGGACTACTACGAAAGTTCCGGCGCATTGCGCGACATGCTGCAGAACCACCTGCTGCAACTGCTGTGCATCATCGCGATGGAACCGCCGGTGGCGATGACGCCGGACGCGGTGCGCGACGAGAAGCTGAAGGTGCTGCGCGCGCTGAAACGCTTCACGCCGGCGACGCTGGCGCAGAACGTGGTGCGCGGCCAGTACCGCGCCGGCCACGTCGGCGGCGTGGCGGTGCCGGGCTATCGCCAGGAACCCGGCGCCAATCCCGATTCGCGCACCGAAACCTTCGTCGCGCTGAAGGCCGAGATCGACACCTGGCGCTGGGCCGGCGTGCCGTTCTACCTGCGCACCGGCAAGCGCATGGCCGATCAACTGGCGGAAATCGTCGTGCGCTTCCGGCCGGTGCCGCATTCGATCTTCGCGCAGCCGAACAGCAGCTTCCAGCCGAACTGCCTGGTGATCCGGCTGCAGCCGGACGAAGGTCTGCACCTGAACCTGATGGCCAAGACGCCGGGCGAAGGCATGCGCCTGAAGCCGGCCGAACTGGAACTGGATTTCCGCGAAAGCTTCAAGACGCCGCGCATGGAAGCCTACGAGCGGCTGCTGTTCGACGTGCTGCGCGGCCATCTGACGCTGTTCATGCGCAGCGACGAGCTGGAAGCGGCCTGGGAATGGGTCGAGCCGGTTCTCGACTACTGGGAGCAGGAGGAAATCGAGCCGATCCCGTACACCGCCGGCACCTGGGGCCCGGCCGCCGCCAGCGCGCTGATCGGCCGCGACGGCCTGCAGTGGCGCGAGGAAGCGCTGCCGGAAATGTAGGCCGATGCTGCTCGACGCCCTGCGTACCCGGCTCGCCGCGCTGTCCCGCTCGGAACAGAAAGTGGCGCAGACCATCCTCGCCAATCCCGGACTGGCGCTGGCGGAAAATCTGTCGGCGCTGGCGCGCCGCGCCCAGGTGTCGGAGCCGACCGTGGTGCGCTTCTGCCGCGCGGTCGGTTGCGACGGCTGGCAGGAATTCAAGCTGAAGCTGGCGCAGGATCTGGCGCTGGCGCTGCCGGACGCCGACCGGCCGCCGGCGCGCGGCGATCTGGCGGCCGAACTGGCGACCAAAATCTGCAACCGCTCGATCAACACGCTGCTGGACCTGCGCAACCACCTCGATCCGCAAGCGCTGCAACGCGCGCTGGACATACTGGCCGGCGCCGCCAAGATCGAGTTCTATGGCCAGGGCAGTTCCGGCATCGTCGCCGCCGACGCCCAGCACAAGTTTTTCCGCTCCGGCGTGCCGACCGTCGCCTACAGCGATCCGCACGTCCACGGCATCGCCGCGGCGCTGCTGAAAAAGGGCGACGCGGTGGTGGCGATCTCGCAGCGCGGCCACAGCGCTGCGCTGCTCGGCAGCGTGCAGCTGGCGCGCAGGAGCGGCGCCGACGTGGTGGCGCTGACGCCGAACGGCACGCCGCTGGCGGCGCTGGCCACCGCGCTGGTGCCGATCGACCTCGGCAGCGACGACGATCCGTATACGCCGATCTCGGCGCGGCTGGCACAACTGGTGGTGATCGACATCCTGGCGGTTGGACTGGCGCTGCGGCGCGGGCCGGAATTCCGCCGCAAAATGCTGAACGCGCAAAAGACCCTGAAAAAATTCGACCTGCAACTGGATTCCTACCTCTGAAAGAGAACTTCATGAACCAGCTGGAACAACTGAAGCAATACACCACCGTGGTGGCCGACACCGGCGACTTCCAGACGATGAAGGCGTTCGCGCCGCGCGATGCCACCACCAACCCGTCGCTGATCCTGAAGGCGGTGCAGAAGGACGCCTACCGGCCGCTGCTGGAAGCGGCGGTGCGCGAACACCGCGAGCGGCCGGCAGCCGAGATCATCGACCGCCTGCTGGTCGCCTTCGGTCTGGAAATCCTGTCGCTCATTCCGGGCCGGGTATCGACCGAAACCGATGCGCGGCTGTCGTTCGACACCGAAGCGACCATCGCCCGCGGCCGCGCGCTGATCGCGCTGTATGAAGCGGCCGGCATCGCGCGTGAACGGGTGCTGATCAAGATCGCCTCGACCTGGGAAGGCATCCGCGCCGCCGAGGTGCTGGAGCGCGAAGGCATCCGCTGCAACATGACGCTGCTGTTCTCGCTGCCGCAGGCAGCCGCCTGCGCCGACGCCGGCGCGCAACTGATCTCGCCATTCGTCGGCCGCATCTACGACTGGTACAAAAAATCGACCGGACAGGAATACGCCGGCGCCGACGATCCGGGCGTGCAGTCGGTGCGGCGCATCTACGCCTACTACAAGCAATTCGGCTACCGTACCGAGGTGATGGGCGCGAGCTTCCGCAACACTTCGCAAATCCTGGAACTGGCCGGCTGCGACCTGCTGACCATCAGCCCGGACCTGCTGCAGCAGCTGGCGGCCGCCGACGGCGCGGTGGAACGCAAGCTGAAGCCGGATGCCGCCACCGCCGGCCTGCAAAAACTGCAGCTGGACCAGCAATCGTTCCGCTTCGCGCTGAACGAGGATGCGATGGCCACCGAAAAGCTGGCCGAGGGCATTCGCCTGTTCTGCGCCGATGCGGTCAAGCTGGAACAGATGATCGAGGCGCTGCGCCGGCAATGAACGCGGCGCGGCGTCAGCGCGCTTCCACCGTCACCTCGGCCTTCAGCGAATTGGCGATGTAGCAGCGCGCGTGCGCGTCATCGTGCAGGCTTGCCAGCAAGGCGGCGTCCGGCACCGCGCCGGCCCAGGCGATCGCCGGGCGCAGCACGATGCGGGTGAAGGCGGTGCGGCCATCGGCGCCGCGCTCCATCACGCCATAAGCCGGATCGTCATAGGATTCGACGGTGAAGCCGGCGCGCGCTGCCAGCGACAGGAAGAACAGCATGTGGCAACTGGCGGTCGCCGCCACCAGTGCTTCCTCGGGATCGACGTTGGCCGCTTCCGACAGCGGCAGCGGCACCACCAGCGGCGACGACGAGGCCGGCACGCGGGCGCCGCCGTCGAATTCCCACAGGTGGGCGCGGCTGTAGCGGTTATCGACGAAGGTCTGTCCCTGGCGCTGCCAGCGGACCGTGGCGGTATAGCGATGCATCGGCGTCTCCGTGGATGATCGGCCGATTCTACGCAGCCGCCGTCATGCCGACAACGTGCGCGAGGTCAAGCATCGGCGGGGTTGCCGCGCGGTATGCGCCGGCTGTCGCTACGATGGAAGCATCGCCCGGATTGGAGGATGCGCATGGCAAACGAATGGGAACTGGTGGGGCGGCTGGCGTTTTCCGCGCTGCTGGGCAGCGTGATCGGCATCGAGCGCGAACGGCTGTCGTGGGCGGCCGGCCTGCGCACCCACATGCTGGTCTGCGTCGGTTCGACGCTGATCATGATCGTTTCGGCCTACGGCTTCGCCGGCGTGCTGTCCGAACACGTCACGCTGGACCCGTCGCGGATGGCGGCGCAGGTGGTGTCCGGCATCGGCTTTCTCGGCGCCGGCGCGATCCTGGCGCGCGGCGAAGTGATCCGCGGCCTGACCACCGCCGCCAGCGTCTGGTCGGTGGCGGCGATCGGGCTGGCGGTCGGCGGCGGCCTGTACACCGAGGCGGTGGCGGCGACCGCGATCATCCTGATCATCCTGGCCGGCCTGAAGCCGCTGGAACGGCGCTTCAGCCTCGGCAAGCAGCGCCGTCAGCTGCTGATCGTCGCCGAACACGGCGCACTGTCGATCGACAAGCTGCATCAGGCGCTCGGCCCCTCCAGCGACCGCGTCGAACAGTTCCTGATGCAGCAGCAGGAGGAAGCGGCCGAACTGGATGAAATCGAAATCGTGCTGAACCACGTCTCGCCACAGGAGTTCGCCCTGATCTGGAAGCGGCTGCACAAGGTGCCGGGCCTGCGCGATCTGCGCGAACACAAGCCCTCCTGAACCGCTGCGCCGTCGCGCGAACGGATTTTGCGTCGGAACAAGTTCCCGGATTGCCGTCTGCCTATATTGAAGGCTCGACAGATTTCCGGGAGGACACGATGAGAAACCATTCTCACGCCAGCCTGAAGGCGCTGGCACTCGCGCTGCTGACCAGCCTGGCATTGGCAGCCTGTGGCGGCGGCGGTGGCAGCGGCGGCCAGACCGCCGGCGACAGCAGCGAACCGACACCGCCAGTGGTACCGCCGGTAGTGCAACCGACCGCCACCGTCGACGGCTTCTATGATGGCAGCGACAGCCTCGGCCAGAGCATCACCGGCGTGATCCTGTCCGACCATTCGTTCTTCCTGCTGTATTCGCAGCCCGACGACCCGGCCACGCTGGCCGGCGCGGTATTCGGCAACGGCGACGCCCGCAACGGCAGCTTCTCGGCAAACGCCCAGGACATCCGGCTGGACGGCAGCGTGCAGGCGGTCGGCCTGTCGGCCAGCTACCAGCCGAAGCAAACTTTCGACGGCACGCTGTCCTATGCCGACAACAGCAGCGCCAGTTTCAGCACCCGCTACAACCCGGCCTATGAAAGCACGCCAACGCTGGCGGCACTGGCCGGCGTCTACCACGGCACCATCGCCACGCCGGGCCAGCACGAAGACCTGACGCTGACCGTCGATGCCGACGGCAACATGAGCGGACCGCTGCTGTGCGGCTGCAACGTCAGCGCGGTGGCGGCACCGCTGGACACCGGCAACGCCTACCGGGTCAGGATCGAATTCACCGGCGGCGACCATCCGCTCAGCGATCAGGTGTTTGACGGCACCGCCTATCTGGACGCCACCAGCGGACGGCTGGTGCTGATCGGCCGGATCGAATCGGGCCAGGCACCGGCGATTTATGCCGGGAACCGGGAACAGTAGCGGAGGCTGCGAACGATGCCGAGGTCCGCGCGCCGGAGCGGTGCTCCTGCCCTTCTTTTGCTTACGTCTCTTGGCGAAACAAGAAAAGCAAGTGGCCGCCGGGCCACACCCGGCTTGGCACGACGGCGTAGAAACGATTTTGCCTGGCGACGAACGCCACCAGGTTCCCCTTGCAGAGCGCGTTTTCGCTTGCAAGCGAAAACCGTTTCGCAGGCAGACCGCATGCGGTCTGCATTCCCTGCTCAACCCTTCGCGGGAGCGACAGTGGATGAGTTGGCGAGTTGATGTGGCTGTGGCGATGGCCGTTGCTTTTGCTTTTGCTTTTGACCTGCCCCCGCTTTGGACGCTGCCGCCAAACTGTCCGGTAAATCGGATCAGAAACGAAACATGTTTGAGCGAAGCGAGTTGGTTTCGTTTCCCGATTTACCGGGCAGTTTGGCGGGAAGCCGAAGGCCAGCGTCTTGCGGTCGCCTTTCTTTGCTTACTTTCTTTGGCGAGACAAAGAAAGTAAGTGGCCGCCGGGCCACCCCCGGCTTGTGGCCACGAAGTAGCAGCCGACATCAACAAGCTGCGAACGCCACTAGGTTCCCGCCTTCGCGGGAACGACAGGTTGAGAGGTTAGCGAAGAAGTGATGAACGCCACAGGGGAAACACATGCATCCCCGCCTGCGCAGAAACGACAAACCAAAGGATCACTGAAGGATTCTTCCTGCAAAATCCATCGAGCATCAAGAAACGAAAAACACGGGAGTATATGTAAAATTCTCTTTATCTATGCCCGTAACAGAGCATGCATCAAGGGAGTATATGAAATACCCGCAAACCTAAACACCCTCTCCGCTCACAACACCCCCTCCGCCCGCAGCACGGCAATCTGCGCCGCGTCATAGCCGAGCGCGGCCAGCACCTCGTCGTTGTGCTGGCCCAGTTCCGGCCCCAGCCAGCGGGTGGCGCCGGGTGTGGCGGACAGCTTCGGCGTCACCGCCGGCAGCTTGATCGGTGCACCATCGGCGAACGCGTGCTGCTCGAACATGCCGCGTGCCAGGAATTGCGGATCGCGCAGCATGTCGCGCACCGAATAGATTTTGCTGACCGGAACGTCGGCCGCCTGCAGCGTCTGCAGCGCCGCGTCGATGGTCTGCGTGTCGCACCAGGACTGGATCGCGCCGTCGATCTCGGCGGTGCGCGGCACGCGGCCGTCGTTGCGCGCCAGTTGCGGATCGTCGGCCAGATCGGCACGGCCGATCGCCCGCATCAGCCGTTTGAAAATCGCATCGCCATTGCCGGCGACGACAATGTTTTCGCCATCGCCGGTGGTGTAGGTGTTGGACGGCACGATGCCGGGCAAGGCGCCGCCGGTGCGCTCGCGCACTACGCCGGCGTGGTCGTATTCCGGCACCAGCGATTCCATCAGGTTGAACACCGCCTCGTACAGCGCGACATCGACCATCTGCCCCTGACCGGCGACGCAATCGGCACCGCTCTTGCCGTTCCAGCGGCCGCCGGTGGCGTCGCGGTGGCGCAGCGCCATCATCGCACCGAGCGCGCCGTGCAGCGCCGCCACCGAATCGCCGATCGAGATGCCGATGCGCACCGGCGGCCGGTCCGGGTGGCCGGACACGTAGCGCAAGCCGCCCATCGATTCGCCGATCGCGCCGAAGCCGGGCAAATCCTTCATCGGCCCGCTCTGGCCGTAGCCGGACAGCCGGACCATGATGGCGGCCGGATTGACCTGCTTCAGATCCTCGTAGCCGAGGCCCCATTTTTCCAGCACGCCGGGGCGGTAGTTTTCGATCACGATGTCGGCGTCCAGCGCCAGCCGCCGGGCGATCTCCTGCGCACGCGCATCCTTCAGGTTCAGCGTCACGCTTTTCTTGTTGCGCGCCTGCACCGACCACCACAGCGAGGTGCCGTCCTTCAGCACGCGCCACTGGCGGATCGGGTCGCCGCTGCCGGGCGCTTCGATCTTGATCACTTCGGCGCCGAACTCGGCCAACAGGCGCGAGCAGAACGGCCCGGCGATCAAGGTGCCGAGTTCCAGCACCTTGATGCCGGCCAGCGGCCCCTGCCCTTGCTGCGTCTGCTGCGATGTCATCCCCGTCCCCTCATGTGCTGCGCCGATCCAGCATCGCCCGCGCGATGGTACCGGCATCGACGTATTCCAGTTCACCGCCGACCGGCACGCCACGCGCCAGCCGGCTGACCTTCAGCCCGCGCGCCTTCAGCGTCTCGCTGATGTAGTGCGCGGTCGCCTCGCCTTCGCTGGTGAAATTGGTCGCCAGCACCACTTCCTCCACCATGCCATCGGCGGCGCGCGCCACCAGCTTTTCCAGATGGATGTCCTTCGGGCCGATGCCATCCAGCGGCGACAGCCGCCCCATCAGCACGAAGTACAGGCCCTTGTAGGTCAGCGTCTGCTCGATCATCACCTGATCGGCCGGCGTTTCCACCACGCACAGCAGCGCCGCGTCGCGTTCCGGATCGCTACAGACTTCGCACACCTCCTGCTCGGTGAAGGTATTGCACAGCGCACAGTGATGAATCTTCTCCACCGCCTGCGCCAGCGCGCGCGACAGCATCTCGGCACCCTGACGGTCGTGCTGCATCAGGTGATAGGCCAGGCGCTGCGCCGATTTCGGCCCGATGCCGGGCAGGCGGCGCAGGGCTTCGGACAGGAATTCGAGGCTGGAGGGAGATTTCACGGGGGTGTTGTTCGGGTGGGGTAAATGGGCGATGTTGTTGCGGCGGGGACGGGAATGCAATCCCCCCAGTGGCGCCGCCATCCTGTCGTTCCCGCGCAGGCGGGAACCCAGTGGCGTTCGTTCCGCTCTGCTGAGTTTTCTATGGGAGCTAACCTTGCTCCACCGCTCTTTTTTAATCAGTTGGGGACAGAGTAACTCGCCGCCCTATGGCGGCTCATAAACTCTGTCCCACAATACATTACGTTGAGTTGGGGACAGAGTAACTCGCCACACTACGGCGGCTCATAAACTCTGTCCCACAATGCTTTACGTTTAGTTGGGGACAGAGTAGCTCGGCGCGCTGCGGCGCCTCACAAACTCTGTCCCCAAACGATTAAAAGGGCATCTTGAAACCCGGCGGCAGCGGCATGCCGGCAGTCAAGCCGGCCATCTTTTCCTGCGAGGTCGCTTCCGCCTTGCGCACCGCATCGTTGAAGGCGGCGGCGACCAGGTCCTCCAGCATGTCCTTGTCGTCGGCCAGGAGCGACGGGTCGATGGCGACGCGCTTGACGTCGTTCTTGCAGGTCATCACCACCTTGACCAGACCGGCACCGGACTGGCCTTCGACTTCAATGGTCGCCAGCTGCTCCTGCATTTTCTTCATGTTGTCCTGCATCGCCTGCGCCTGCTTCATCAGGCCGGCAAGTTGGTTCTTCATCATGGGAATTCTCCTTCGATATGTGGAATCAATGGGGATGAAATGGTTTCATCCGATAGCTTGGTCCTGTCGTTCCCGCGAAGGCGGGAATGCATGCATTCCCCCCAGCGTCGTTTGGTGGTGGCTCGAATGGTGATTCTGCGGGAGCCAGCTTTGCTCAATCTTCTTTCTTGATCAGTTGGGGACAGAGTAGCTCGGCGCGCTGCGGCGCCTCACAAACTCTGTCCCCAATACATCAAATTGGCCTTATCGACCCCGGCACGATGGTGGCGCCGAATTCGCGCATCATGCTCTGCACGAACGGGTCGTCGTGGATGATCCGTTCCGCCTCGCTCTGGCGCGCGGCGCGTTCGGCCACGGCCTGGGCGTTGGCGGTGTGCCGCACGGTGCCGGTTTCGCTGGTCACGCGCACCGGCAGGCCGAAGCGTTCGCTCAGCGCCGCCGCCAGCCGTTCGGCGCTGCCGCCGGACAACAGGGTATCGAGCGGGATGCGCAGGTGGCAATGGGCGCTGCCGTGTTCCTGGCGGAACGCCAGCAGTTCGCTCTGCTGCGCCAGTTGCTGCACCACGCCGCGCAACGGCAAGGCGGCGGCCAAGGCGGGCCAGTCGCCATCCCAGTCGAGCCCGCTCGAATCCACGGTGGCGGTCACGCTGGCGGGCGCGGGTTCGGCGGCCACCGGTCGGAGCGGCGCTGGTGGCGGCGCCACGGTGGCGGGCGCCTCGGCGCGCGGCGCGGCGGCAGCCACGGCAGGCGCCGAAGCTTCCTCCGGCCAGATGTCGTCATCCCACGGCGGGCTGCTCTGCGACGGGCTGTCGGCGGCCATCGCCGGCGCCGATGGAGCCACGACCGGCGGCGGCGGAGCGGGTAGCGGCGCCTTGCCGCGCGCCGCTTCCAGCGCCGCCCGCGCCGGGCTGAGCGGCCGTGCCGGCGCTGCCGGTGGCGACTCGGCAGCCGCCTGCGGCGCGCGCGGCCGCGCGGCCGGAACGACGGCGGCGGCCGTGCGCGGGGTGATCGCCAGCCGCGCCGCGCCGGCGCCATTGGCGGCCGGCCGGGTTGGCGGCACGGCGCGCTCGCCATCGTCGCCGCCGTCGAGCGGACGGAAGGCCAGCATGCGCAGCAGCGTCATCGAAAAACCGGCGTATTCGTCCGGCGCCAGGCCGAGTTCGTTGCGGCCATGCACCGCGATCTGGTAGTACAGCTGCACTTGCTCGGCATCGAAACGGCCGGCCAGACGCAGGATGTCGTCGCGCTCCGGCAGGTCGGTCGCCAGCGCTGCCGGCACCGTCTGCGCCAGCGCGATCCGGTGCAGCAGCACCGCCAGATCCTGCAGCGCGGCGCTGTAGGACAGGCTGCGCGCCGCCATGTCGTCGGCCACCGCCAGCAGGCCGGCGCCATCGTTGTCGGCCAGCGCGTCGAGCACACGCACCAGATAGGTCTGATCGAGCGCGCCGAGCATGCCCTGCACTGCTTCCAGCGTGACGCGGCCGGCGGCGTAGGCGATCGCCTGATCGGTCAGCGACAGCGCGTCGCGCATCGAGCCGTGCGCGCCCTGCGCCAGCAGGCGCAGGGCCGGCGCCTCGAATTCGATGCCTTCCTGACCGAGGATGTTGCCGAGGTGCTCGATGATGTGGCCGGGCGGCATCTGCTTCAGGTTGAACTGCAGGCAGCGCGACAGCACCGTAACCGGAATCTTTTGCGGATCGGTGGTGGCGAGGATGAACTTGATGTGTTCCGGTGGCTCTTCCAGCGTCTTCAGCATCGCGTTGAACGCATGGCTGGTCAGCATGTGCACTTCGTCGATCATGTAGACCTTGAAGCGCGCATTGGACGGCGCGTACACTGCCTGCTCCAGCAGTTGCGCCATTTCATCGACGCCGCGATTCGAGGCGGCATCCATCTCGATGTAATCGACGAAGCGGCCGGCGTCAATCGCCGTGCAGGCTTCGCAGACGCCGCACGGCCGCGCGGTGATGTCGCCATTGCCGTCGGCGCCGGTGCAGTTGAGCGACTTCGCCAGGATGCGCGACAGCGTGGTCTTGCCGACGCCACGGGTGCCGGTGAACAGCCAGGCGTGATGCAGCCGCTTCTGTTCCAGCGCGTGCGTCAGCGCCCGCACCACGTGCTCCTGGCCGACCAGCGTGTCGAAATTCCGGGGGCGGTATTTGCGGGCGAGAACCTGATAGGACATAGTCGGAGCGAAGAAGGTATCGCCAGCATTTTACCCGACCCGCCGCCCGCTTCAGCCCGGCGCGGCGCGATCCAGGTAGCCGTGTACCAGAGCGCCGAGCTGATGCCGGAATTCCGCCCGCGGCACGCGGTCCGGCTGGTACAGCAGGGTCTGGTACAGCAGGCCGTAGACCGCCGCGTGCAGCACCGCAGCGGCGCTATCGAGCGCCTCGGCGGCGGGCGGTGGCGCCGCCAGCAGCAGGATGGTCCGCCACAGTTCGATGAATTCGCGGTACAGGCTGCGCCAGGCGGCGGCGTCGGAAATCTGCCGCTCCAGTTCGATCAGCGCCGACCATTCCTGCGGCCGCCCGGCGTGCAGCGCCACCAGGCTGTCCAGCACCGCATCGACCAGCAGCGCCAGCGGCTGCCCGCGCCGCTGTTCGGCCGCTGCCAGCATGCAGGCGCCGGCGCCGCGAAAGCGCTGGCGGATGCAGTTGGCGGCGATCGAGCGCTTGCCGGGGAAATGTTCATAGACGGTGCCGAGGCCGACGCCGGCCACCAGCGCGATGTCGCGCATGGTCAGGCGGGCATAGCCCTTCTCCTGCAAAAGCCGAACAAAGGCATCCAGGATCGCGCCCTGGGTGGCGATGGAACGGGACTGGACCGGCTTGCGGCGCGGCTTCAGCGGGGTCTGATTCACTTTATCTGACGACGGAGAAACACGAACATGGGCGGCGCGCGCCGGCGCTATGATGGGCCATGCGCCGGCCGCGGCCGCGCCCGCCATCATACTGAAGGAGAGTTCGCATGCAATGGCCCACCCATGAAGTCACCAACCAGGTCCCGCCGCTGGACGGCTACAACCTGTTCGCCTCCGACGTTGCGCTGGCCGACGGCCTGCGCCACGGCCATGGCGACTGGTACGCCGAACACCTGCTGCGCTACGGCGCCGAACTCGGCCGCCAGGAAGTACAGCAGCTGGGCGAGCTGGCCAACCGCCACCTGCCGGAACTGCTGACGCACGACCGCGTCGGCCACCGCATCGACGCGATCGAATTCCATCCGAGCTGGCACCGGTTGCTGGAAATCGTCCGGCGCGAAGCGCTGCAGGCGCTGCCGTGGATGGAGCCGAAGCCGGGCGCGCAGGCGGCGCGCGCCGCCGCCTATTTCATGCAGACCCAGATCGAAACCGGCAGCCTGTGCCCGACCACGATGACCTTCGCGGCGATCCCGGTGCTGCAGAACGAGCCGGCGCTGTTCGCGCAATTGAAGGACAAGCTGTTCTCGCGTGAGCACGACGCCCGCGACCTGCCGCTGGAACAGAAGCGCTCGATCATGATCGGCATGGGCATGACCGAGAAACAGGGTGGCTCCGATGTCCGTACCAACACCACCAGCGCGCGCGCGCTGCGCGGCCAGGGGCGCGGCGCCGAATACCTGATCACCGGCCACAAGTGGTTCTTTTCGGCGCCGATGTGCGACGCCCATCTGGTACTGGCGAAAAGCGAAGGCGGCCTGTCGTGCTTCTTCGTGCCGCGCTGGCGGCCGGACGGCAGCAAGAACGCGATCCTGGTCCAGCGCCTGAAGGACAAGCTGGGCAACCGTTCCAATTCCAGCAGCGAGGTCGAATTCGAGGACGCCTGGGGCGTGATGGTCGGCGACGAGGGGCGCGGCATCCCGACCATCATCGAGATGGCCAACACCACCCGGCTCGATTGCGTGATTGGCAGCGCCGGCATCATGCGCGCCGCTTTCGTGCAGGCGGCCCACCATGCGCGCCACCGCAGCGCCTTCGGCCGCCAGCTGGCCGAGCAGCCGCTGATGCAGAACGTGCTGGCCGACCTGGCGCTGGAATCGGAAGCGGCGACGCGCCTGATGCTGCGGCTGGCGCGGGCGGTCGAGGCGCCGCAGGATCCGCTGGAACGCGCCTGGCGCCGCATCGTCACGCCGGCCGCCAAGTTCTGGGTCTGCAAGCGGGCGCTGGAATTCACCGGCGAATGCATGGAAGTCTGGGGCGGCAACGGCTACGTCGAAACCGGGCCGCTGGCGCGGCTGTACCGCGAGGCGCCGGTCAATTCGATCTGGGAAGGTTCCGGCAACGTGATGTGCCTGGACGTGCTGCGCGCCGCCGAGCGCGAACCGGAGGGCTTGCTGCTTTTGCTCGACGGCCTGGAACGCGACGCCGCCGGCCATGCCGCGCTGCGCCGGCTGGTGCAGGATCTGCGCAACGACTTCGGCGCGCCGCCGGAACAGCGCGAGCGTTGCGCGCGGCGGCTGGCGCAGCGGCTGGTGCTGGCGCTGCAGGGCGGCCTGATGCTGCAACAGGCGCCGGAAGCGATCGCCGACGCCTTCATCGCCAGCCGCGTCGATGCCGAATCCGGCCGCGTCTACGGCACGCTGGCGGCCGGCGCGCCGCAGCGCGACATCCTGGCGCGCGCCTGGCCGCAATAGGCCAGCCCACCCGGCTCAGCGGGCGACGATCAGGCGCAGGCCGAGCGCGACGAAGATGGTGCCGGCGATCCGGTCCAGCCAGAAACCGGCACGCGGCGTGCGGTTCAGCCACTGGCCGACGGCGCCGGAGAAATAGCCGAGCAGCCCGAACAGGACCAGCGCCTGGACGGTGAACAGCAAGCCCAGCTGGGCGGTCTGCCAGCCGGCACCGCCGCGCTCGGCGACGACGAACTGCGGCAGGAAGGACAGGAAGAACAGCACCACCTTCGGGTTGATCGCATTGGCGAACAGGCCCTTGGCGAACAGCCGGCGCAGCGATTCATCGGCGCCGGCGGCGGATTCGACGCGGGCGCCGCCACGGCTGCGCCAGGCTTGCGCGCCGAGCCAGACCAGATACAGCCCGCCGCAAATTTTCAGTGTCGAAAACGCCAGCGGCGAGGCGGCGATCAGCGCGCCGACGCCGAGCGTCGCCAGCAGCGTGTGCGACAGGCAGCCGAGCGCGCAGCCGAAGCCGAAGGCCATGCCCTGACGGCGCCCGCGCGAAATGCCGACGCCGAGCACCATCAGGTTGTCCGGTCCGGGCGACACGGTGATCAGCATGGCGGCCAGCAGAAAGCCGAAAAACTGTTCCGGGGAAAGCATGGGTCCTCCGTCAGAGAAAATACCGGCGCGGCGTCACGGCGCACCCGGCGGCAGCGCCGCGCGCCGGCCCGGCAGCGTCGCCAGCAGCACGCCGGCCAGCGCCAGCGCGAAGGCGACGAGCTGGATGCCGACCAGTCGCTCGCCGAGCGCGGCGACGCCGACCAGCGCCGCCGCCACCGGCAGCAGCACCGAAAACACCCCGGCGCGCGCCGCCGGCACCACCTTCAGCCCGGTCATCCACAGCCAGACCGTCCAGACGCTGGCGGCCAGCGCGTAGAACAGCAGCAGCAGCCAGCTGCCGGCGCCGACCGCGCCGAAATCGAAACCGGACGCCAGATACAACCCCATCGGCGTCATCAGCGCGAAGCCCCACAGGTTGATGATGGCGCTGATGCGCTTCGGACTCAGCGACGCGGTCAGCTTCTTGCCGATCACCGCGTACAGCGCTTCGCACAGCACCGCGCCGAACACCAGCAGGTTGCCGAGCCAGGCATGCTGGCCAGCGGCCCCGGCACCACCACGGGCAGCCGCCAGCAGGCCGATGCCGAGCGCGCCGCAGGCGATCGCCGCCCAGATGCGGGCGCCGATGCGCTCCTTCAGCAGCAGCCACGACAGCAGCGCCACCACCGCTGGAATCGCCGACATGATGACGCCGGCCGATACCGCCGAGGTCAGGCTGACACCGGAAATCATGCAGAGCGTGAACAGGAAGTTGCCGAAGAAGGATTCGAGGAACACCAGCTTCCGGGTCTGGCGCGACATCGGCGGCTCGCCGGCCGGTTTCTTCAGCCAGCCCAGCATCGCCAGCGCGCCGATGCCGAAGCGCAGCCAGGCCAGCAAAAACACCGGCAGCGCCGCCGCCAGCGGTTTCGACAGCGCCACGTAGCAGCCCACCAGCGTCATGCTGAGGGCGAGAAAACCGTAGGCGGCGGGACGGCTCGGGGTGTAGCTCATCGACATTCCGGCAAAGGCAAGGCGGCGCGCCGGCGGCCGCCGCCCGAGTCCGCGATTCTGGCACGAACCGGCGCGACACGTTCGCGTTCTCGCGGCATATAGGGGAGTATAGGGTAACTTCGTAGAGCTGGCGCCCGGCACAGACCGCCTATAATGGGAGTATATGCCGGGCCGGGTCAACTCACGCGGTCGCCAGCGGCTCACCCTGCTGCGGCAGCGGCGGATCGCCCTCCAGCCGCAGCGGGCCGGCGCCGGAGAAGCGGTCGAGATAGACGAAGATCACCGGCGTGATGAACAGCGTGATCACCTGCGACACCATCAACCCGCCGACCACCGCCAGCCCGAGCGGCTGGCGCAGTTCGGCGCCGGCGCCCAGGCCGAGCGCGATCGGCAGCGCGCCCATCGCCGCCGCCAGCGTGGTCATCATGATCGGCCGGAAACGCAGCAGGCAGGCGCTGCGGATCGCTTCCACCGGGCTCTTGCCCTCGCCGCGCTGCGCCTGCAAGGCGAAGTCGATCATCATGATGGCGTTCTTCTTGACGATGCCGATCAGGAGCAGGATGCCGATGGTGGCGATCAGCGTCAGCTCGAAGCCGAACAGGCGCAGGGTCAGCAGCGCGCCGACCGCCGCCGACGGCAGCCCGGCCAGAATCGTGATCGGATGGATGAAGCTTTCGTACAGCACGCCGAGCAGGATGTAGATGACGATCACCGCCAGCACCAGCAGCGCCACCTGGCTCGATTGCGAGGACTGGAATACCGCGGCGTCGCCGGAATACGAGGTGATGATCGACGCCGGCATGCCGAGTTCGGTCTTGTAGCGCTCCATCTTTTCGGTGGCGTCACCGAGCGAGCCGTCCGGCGCCAGGTTGAACGAAATCGTCACCGCCTGCAGCTGTCCCTGGTGATTGACCGACACCGGGCCGGCGGTGCGCCGCACCGTGGCCACCGACAGCAGCGGCACCAGCACGCCGGTCTTGCTGCGCACGTAGATTTTGGACAGATCGGATTCGTCCTGCTGGCCGGAATTGTCGCCCTGCAGGATCACCGAATAGCTGTTGTCGCTGGTGAAGATGGTTGAGACCTGGCGGTCGCCATAGGCGCTGTACAGCGCGCTGCGGATGTCGGCGACCTGCACGCCGGCGGTGTTGGCGCGGTCGCGGTCGATGTCGATCTGCGCCTGCAGGCCGTTCAGTTCGGAATCGCTGGTGACGTCGCGGAAGATCGGATCGGCGCGCATCTTGTTCTGCATCTTTTCCGACCAGTCCGGCAGTTCGCTGGCGCGCACGCTCTGCAGCACGTACTGGAAGCGGCTCTTGCTGATCCGTCCACCCAGCCGCAGGTTCTGTACCGGCGTCATGTAGACCGAGATGCCGGGCTGGCCGTTCAGCTTGGCGCGCAACTGCTCCAGCACATGGTCCATCGGCTGGCGCTCGGTACGCGGCTTCAGGCCGACGAACAGGCGGCTGCTGTTGCCGCTGGTCAGGCGCGAAGTGACGTCGGAGACGTTCGGATCGTTCTGGATGATGTCGGCGGCGGCGCCGACCGCCTTGACCATCGCCGGATAGGAAATGTCCTGCGCGCCTTCGATGGTGACGCTGATCTGGCCGATGTCTTCGCTCGGGAAAAACCCCTTCGGAATCGAAACGAACAGCAGGCCGGTCAGCGCGAAGGTGGCGGCGGCGATCAGCAGCACCGTCTTGCCGTGCCCGAGCGCCCAGTCCAGCCCGCGCGCGTAGGCGTTCAGCGTGGCGGTGAAGATGCGCTCGAAACCGCGTCCGAGCCAGTTGTCCTGCTGGTGGCTGTCGTGGCGCAGATAGCGGCTGCACAGCATCGGCACCAGCGTCAGCGATACCGCCGCCGACACCAGGATCGCCAGCGACACCACCACCGCGAACTCATGGAACATCAGGCCGATCACGCCCGGCATGAAGAAGATCGGGATGAACACCGCCACCAGCGAAATCGAGATCGACATGATGGTGAAGCTGACCTCGCGCGAACCCTTCAGCGCCGCCGCCAGCGGCTCCATGCCCTCCTCCAGGTAGCGCACGATGTTTTCCAGCATGACGATGGCGTCATCGACCACCAGCCCGACCGCGATCGTGATGCCCAGCAGCGAAATGTTGTCGAGGCTGTAGCCGAGCCAGTACATCAGCGCGCAGCAGCCGATCAGCGAAATCGGCAGCGACATCACCGGAATCGCCGTCGCCGACAGCCGCTTCAGGAACAGGAAAATCACCAGCACCACCAGGATGATGGTCAGGAACAGCGTGATCTTGACGTCGTGGATCGCCTCGCGGATCGAGGTCGAGCGGTCGTTCAGCTGCAGGATGTTGATCGACTCCGGCATCTGCTTCTTGAACTGCGGCAGCGTCGCCTTGACCGCATCGACCACCGCCACCGTGTTGGCGTCCGGCTGGCGCTGGATCGCCAGCACGATCGACGGCTCGCCGTTGACCCAGCTGCCGCTCTTGACTTCCTCCACGCTGTCCTCGACGTCGGCGACATCGGACAGCCGGGTGGTCAGGCCGTTGCGGCTGCTGATCACCAGATTGCTGAATTCCGCCGCCGACAGCAGCTGCCGGTTGGCCTGGATCGTCAGCGTCTGACGCGGCCCGTCCAGCACGCCGACCGGGCTGTTGGAATTGGCCGCGCGCACCGCCTCGGCCAGTTCGTCCAGCGTCATGTTGCGCGCCGCCAGCTGGTCCGGGCGCGCCTTGATCCGCACCGCGTAGCGGCGCTGGCCGTATACCGCCACCTGGGCGACGCCGTCGATGGTCGAAATCGACGGCGAGATCAGGTTTTCGGCATAGTCGTCCAGTTCCGACAGCGACAGCGACGGCGAAGTCAGCGCCACCACCAGCACCGCCGCATCGGCCGGGTTGACCTTGCGGTAGGCCGGCCAGGTGGTCATTTCCTGCGGCAGGCTGCGCTGCGCGCGCAGCAAGGCGGCCTGCACGTCGACGGCGGCGGCGTCAATGTCGCGATCCGGCGTGAATTCCAGAACGATCGAGGTATTGCCGAGCGTGTTGGTGGAACTGATGGTGGCCAGGCCGGGGATCGTGGAAAACTGTTTTTCCAGCGGCGTCGCCACCGACGAGGCCATGATTTCCGCGCTGGCACCCGGCAGCATGCCGGTGACGTTGATGACCGGCGTGTTGTAGCTGGGCAGCGCGGCGATCGGCAGCTTGGCGTAGGCGAACAGCCCGACCACCACCACCGCGATCGACAGCAGCACCGTCATCACCGGACGGCGTATGCAGAGTTCGGAGATATTCATTTACCGCGCGCCGTCCGCTGTCTGGTCGGCCGCGGCCGTTGCCGGCGCCGGCGTCGTTTCGCGCACCTTGGCGCCGGCGCGCAGATTCTTCGCGCCTTCGATCACCACCCGCGTGCCGGCCTGGATGCCGGATACCGCGGCAACACCATCGACCACCGCCTGCACCGCGACCGTCTGCGGCCGCACGGTCTGGTCCGGCTGCACCACGTAGACGAACTGTTCGGTCGGCCCGGTAATCACACCCTGCGCCGGAATCGTCACCGCCTGCGGCAGCGTGCGCGAGGTCATGCGCACGCTGACGAAGGTGCCGGGCCACAGCTTGCGGTCGGCATTGGCGAACTGCGACTTCATCAGGATGGTGCCGCTCTGGCTATCGACGCTGTTGTCGATGAACATCAGCTTGCCTTCCAGTTCGCTGCCGTCCGGCAGTTCCACCGTCACCGGCGCCGCGCCGTCCGGATAGGTGGCGCGGATCTGCGCCAGTTCGCGCTCCGGCACCGCGAAACTGACCGCGATCGGGTCCATCTGGTAGATCGTCAGCAAGGGCGCGCCGCCCGGCTGCGCCAGACTGCCGACGTGCGCGCTGATCGCGCCGATGCGCCCGCCGATGCCGGCCCGCACCTGGTTGTAGCCGGCCGCGACATTGGTCGCCTCCAGCGCCGCCTGATTGGCCTGCAGCGCGCTGCGCAGCGAATCGACCTTGTTGCGGGCGCTGTCGACCACCGCCTGCGAAACGAATTTCTTGCTCAGCAACTCCAGATTGCGCTGCAACACCTGCTCGGCATCGGCCAGATCGGCGCGCTGGCTGGCGACCTGCGCGCGCGCGCGGGCGACGTTGGAATCGTCGCCGCGCTCGTCCAGCGTGAACAGCAACTGGCCCGGCCGCACGTCCTGCCCTTCGCGCACATGCACCGCGCGCACCACGTTCTGGACCTGCGGCCGCACCTCGACGCTGTTGATCGCCGTCACCGAACCGTTGGCATGCAGCGTGATCGGAATCGACTTCTGCTCGGCCAGCGCGGTCTTGACCGCCTGCCCGGCGGCCTTGGGCGGCGGCGCCTGCGCCGCCAGCCGCTGACGCACTCCGAAGAAAACCGCCAGCGCAACCACGGCCAGCACCGCAAGGAAAAGGAAACCGCGGAATGTCAAACGCATATCGAGAATGGCAATGTAAGGAGGAGCCGGCGGCGACCACCGCGCGGCAGGAAACGGCGCGCACCGAGTCTACGCGAATTCCCCGGGAAAAATTCGTTAGCTATACTAAGCATTCAAGCATACCATAGGGATATTTCATTCCCGTTGTTTTTCCCTCGCCGCATGACCGAATCCGATTCTCCCGACACCGCCGGCGCGCCACGCGAACTGAGCCGCGCGATAGGCACCGTCTCGCACGACTGGCGCCAGCAGATGAACCGGCGCCTGAAACCGTTCGGCCTGAACCTGTCGATGCGGCAAGTGCTGTTGCAGTTGCACCGCCAGCCGCAAGGGCTGATGCAGCGCGAACTGGCGGAACGGCTCGGCATCGAAGGGGCGACGCTGGCGCGCCTGCTCGACACGCTGGAACAGCGCCGCTGGATACGCCGGGTCCAGGCCGCCGACGACAAGCGCCGCAAGTACGCGGTGCTGACCGCCGGCGCCAGCGCGCAGATCGCGATCATCGAAAGCCAGTCGGAAGAATTGCGCAGCCGCATGCTGGCCGGACTGACGCCGGCCGAGATCGAAGCCGGCCTGACGCTGATGCGGCGCCTGCTGCACAACCTGCGGCAGGAGTGAGGCAACCCGTAAAAGGCAGCGGCCGGAAAACACGAGGAAGAAAAACGGAGAAGGCGAGCCTGATCTGCGGCACTTGCGGAGAATGACTGTGGCTGCTTCGTTCCCGACCTGACCAGATTGGCCATGCCGCAATGCGCAGGGGCCCGCCGGTGCGCATTGTACCGCATCGGCTGGCGCTCCGGTCGGGGCCGGACGGAATCCCGCCGGATCGGGAATTGATTGATACATATCAATCCCCGATCGGGACCGACTCCCCATATAATGCCGCCAACATTGGTTTTGCCGTGTGGAAACCGGAATGGATACTCCGCCGGCGCGTCCCTGAAGGTCCTGTCTCCGCTCCCGTACCGCTCCTGCCCACCGCTTTCCCCCGCCCGATTTTCCGGAGATCCCCGAGCATGCCGCTTCCCCATCGTAAAACCGGCCAGCGGCCAGCGGCGCGGCACCGGCATCGCCGTCCGGCCGAGGCCCGGATTCCAGCGCGCCCCAGATGAATCAGGCTCCCGAAAAAACCGACACCGGCCGCTGGCTGGCATGGCTGTTCCTGCTGGCCGGGCTGCTGGCGACCGGCATCGCCTGGCACCTTGGCAACCGGATGGTGCAGCAAGAACTGTCGGCGCAGCTGGATACCCGCGCGCGCGAAGCCCGGCACACCCTGGCGCGCCAGATCGATGCCTATTCGGAAGTGCTGCGCGGACTGCAGGCGCAACTGGTGGCCGATCCGGCGCTGCCGCAGGCGACCTTCAAGCGCATCGCCGCATCGCTGCAACTGGAGCGGCGCCTGCCCGGCATCCAGGCGATCGGCTACAGCGCCCGCGTGCCGCAGGCGGACGGCAACGACGCCTTCATCGTGCGCTATCTCGAACCGCTGGAACGCAACCGCGCCGTCCTCGGCATCGACCAGGGCGCCGATCCGCGCCGGCGCGCGGCGATCGAACACGCGCGCGACAGCGGCGGGCTGGCGGCCAGTGAACGGCTGCGGCTGTATGCGGCTCCCGGCGCCATCGACGGCACCGTGTTCGTCCTGCCGCTGTACGACGGCGACGGCATCCCCGACACCGTGAGCGAGCGGCGCCAGCGCTTCGCCGGCTTCGTGTTCCTGGCGGTGCGGCTGAACGACATGCTGGGCGGCGTGTTCGCGCCGGAACTGAATGCTCTGGCGATCCGCATCCACCGCCAGCCGCCGGCCGCCACCGAAGTGCAGCTGCGCCTGCAGCCACAGCCGTCCGACCTGATCTTCGACAGCGCCCCCGGCGCATCGCTACCGGGGCCGGAACGCCTGCTGCAACTGCCGGTCGGCGGCTCCGTCTGGCAGATCGGCGTGCGCGCGCAGCCGTCCTTCGCCTACCGCTCGCAAACCTGGCTGCCGCTGCTGGCGGCATTCGCCGGCGCCCTGCTGTCGCTGCTGGCGTTCGTCTTCATGCGCACGCTGATCGCCTCGCGCCGCCGCGCCGAACGCTCGCTGCAGGACAACGAGCAGCGCCTGGAACAGATCATGGAAGCGATCGACGACGTGCTGTGGACGGTGGAACTGCCGTCCGGCCGCGTCAGCTACGTCAGCCCGGCGATCGAACGGGTCTACGGCCAGCCGGCCGCCGATTTCTACCGCAACCCGCGGTTGTGGCTGAAGCTGCTGCATCCGGACGACCGCCCGGCGGTGCGCGCGCTGCTCGCGCGGCTGCGCCACGAGCCGCAAGACCATCAGGAAACCCTGCACTGCCGCGTGCTGCGTCCGGACGGCAGCATCCGCTGGATGCGCCACACGCTGCACCACGTCGCCGGCGAGCAGGCCGGCCACGGCCGCCTGTACAGCGTGGCCAGCGATGTCACCGAGGAATACCAGCTGCAACAGCTGCTGCAGCGGAGCAACCGGGCGCTACGGGCGATCCACGAATGCGACGCCAAGATCGCCGACGCCGGGGACGAACCGGCGCTGCTGCAGGCGATCTGCGAAGTGGTGGTCAAGGCCGGCTACCGGATGGCCTGGACCGGCCTGCTGGCCGACGACGGTGCCAGCATCGAGCTGGCCAGCATCGCCGGCGAAAGCCAGAGCTACATCGACAGCCTGCGCCAGCCGCTGGCGGAAGACCCGTACCGGTTGCGCACCATCGCGGCGGCACTGCAAAGCGGGCAGCCGGTGGTGGCCACGGATTTCCGCCAGGAAGCCGACCGGCCGTGGCGCGACGATGCGCTGCGCCACGGCTTCAACAGCAAGGTGGCGCTGCCGCTGGTGCAGAACGGCCAGGTGATCGGCGTCTTCAACGTCTACGCCGCCGAAACCGACGCCTTCGACGGCGAGGAACTGGAATTGCTGGAAGGGCTGGCCGGCAGCATGCTGGCGGCATTGCAGGCACTGCGCCACCGGCAGGCGCGGGCGGCGGCGGAAGCGGCGCTGCGGCTGCGTGAACGGGCGATCGAAGCCAGCACCAATGCGATCATTATCGCCAACGCGCGCCGCCCCGGCTTTCCGGTCGAATACGTCAATCCGGCCTTCGAGCGCATGACCGGCTACACCGCCGCCGAAATGCTGGGCCGCAGCCTGTCGGTGCTGCACGCCGGCGACCGCAACCAGCCGGGGCTGGCGGAACTCCGCGCGATCCTGTCCGAGCAGCGCGAAGGCGACGCCACACTGCGCAACTACCGCAAGGACGGCACGCCGTTCTGGAGCCGCGTACACCTCGCGCCGGTGCGCGACGAGCGCGGTGCGGTCAGCCACTTCGTCGCCGCCAAGTACGACATCACCGAAACCCGCCAGTACCAGGAGCGGCTGGAATTCCAGGCGCACCATGACGAACTGACCGGCCTGCCGAACCGCAACCTGATGCGCGCCCGGCTCAATCAGGCGATCGCCGAAGCCGGCCGGCGCGGCGGCTCGCTATGGGTGGCCTTCCTCGATCTGGACCACTTCAAGTTCATCAACGACACGCTCGGCCACGACGCCGGCGACATGATGCTGCGGACCATTTCCGAACGCCTGACCCACGCGCTGCGCGCCGGCGACACGGTGGCGCGGCTGGGCGGCGACGAATTCGTGCTGATCCTGCCGGCGGCCGGCAAGGTGCCCGACAACGCCGAACTGCTGCAGCGCCTGATGAAGGCGGTGGCCGAACCGATAGCCATCAACGGCCACCGCTTCTACCCGACCTGCAGCGTCGGCATCGCGCAATACCCGGACGACGGCGGCGATACCGAAACGCTGATACGGCACGCCGACATCGCGATGTACCACGCCAAGGCCAACGGCCGCGACAACCACCAGTTCTTCACCGCCGCGCTGAACAACCGCGCGGTGGAACGGCTGCGGCTGGAAGCCGATCTGCGCGACGCGCTGGAGCGCGACGAACTGGTGCTGTACTACCAGCCGCAGGTCTGCCTGAAAAGCGGCCGCGTGGTCGGCATGGAAGCGCTGATTCGCTGGCAGCATCCGCGCCTCGGGCTGGTGCCGCCGGGCCGCTTCATCGCGCTGGCGGAAGAAACCGGGCTGATCGTGCCGATCGGCAACTGGGTGCTGCGCACCGCCTGCCGCCAGAACCGCGCCTGGCAGGATGCCGGACTCGGCCCGCTGCGGGTCGCCGTCAACCTGTCGGCGCGCCAGTTCGCCGACCCGGAACTGGCGCCGGCCATCATCGCGGTGCTGACGGAAACCGGGCTGGCGCCGCGGCATCTGGAAATCGAACTGACCGAAGGGCTGGTGATGGCCGATGTCGAGCGCACCATCGGCGTGCTGCGCCAGCTGAAGGCGGCCGGGCTGCAACTGTCGATCGACGATTTCGGCACCGGTTATTCCAGCCTGTCGTATCTGAAGCGCTTCCCGCTCGACGTGCTGAAGATCGACCAGTCGTTCGTGCGTGACATCACCACCGATGCCGACGGCGCGGCGATCGTCACCTCGATCATCGGGCTGGCGCACGGCCTGCGCCTGCACGTCATCGCCGAAGGCGTGGAAAGCCAGGCGCAGCTGGACTACCTGCGGGCGCACGACTGCGACCAGATCCAGGGCTATTACTTCAGCAAGCCGCTGCCGGCGGCGGCGATGGAAGAACTGCTGCGCTCCGGCCGCGCGCTGCCGCCAGCTTCACCAGGCCACACAGTTGATGGGGAGTATGCGACGTAGAAGTCCGGCTGATGCCCGCCACAGGCCGGCATCATGGGGAGTATGCAAGAAATTCGGCTATAGCCCGAGCTGCTGCCAGATGTCGTCGACCCGTTTTTTCACATCAGCGCTCATCACGATCGGCCGGCCCCACTCGCGGCTGGTTTCGCCCGGCCACTTGTTGGTGGCGTCTATCCCCATCTTGCTGCCGAGGCCGGAAACCGGCGAGGCGAAGTCCAGGTAATCGATCGGCGTATTGTCCACCAGCGTGGTATCGCGCAGCGGATCGACGCGGGTGGTGATCGCCCAGATCACTTCCTTCCAGTCGCGAATGTCGACATCTTCATCGACCACCACGATGAACTTGGTATACATGAACTGCCGCAGGAAACTCCAGACGCCGAACATCACCCGCTTGGCGTGACCCGGATAAGCCTTCTTCATCTGCACCACCGCCATCCGGTAGCTGCAGCCTTCCGGCGGCAGGTAGAAATCGGTGATTTCGGCGAACTGCTTCTGCAGCAGCGGCACGAACACCTCGTTCAGCGCCACGCCCAGCACCGCCGGCTCGTCCGGCGGCTTGCCGGTATAGGTCGAGTGGTAGATCGGCTCGCGCCGCATCGTGATACGGTCGATCGTGAATACCGGGAACCAGTCCTGCTCGTTGTAATAGCCGGTGTGGTCGCCGTAGGGGCCTTCCAGCGCATGTTCGTAACCGGACGGATGCCCGTCGTCGGGATAGATATGCCCCTCCAGCACGATCTCGGCCGAGGCCGGCACCTGTAGCGTGCTGCCGATCGCCTGGGTCAGTTCGGTGCGGCTGCCGCGCAGCAGGCCGGCGAACTGATATTCCGACAAATTGTCCGGCACCGGCGTCACCGCTCCCAAGATGGTGGCCGGATCGGCGCCCAGCGCCACCGCGACCGGATACGGCTGGCCCGGATGCGCCAGGCAATGCTCGCGAAAATCCAGCGCGCCGCCGCGTTGCGCCAGCCAGCGCATGATGACCTTGTTGCGGCCCAATACCTGCTGGCGGTAGATGCCGAGGTTCTGCCGCTTCTTGTGCGGCCCGCGCGTGATCACCAGTCCCCAGGTGATCAGCGGCGCGACGTCGCCCGGCCAGCAATGCTGGATCGGCAGCCGCGCCAGATCGACGTCATCGCCCTCCTGGACGATTTCCTGACAGGCGGCGCCGCGCACCAGCTTCGGCGCCATGTCCCACAGCGACTTCAGCATGGTCCCCATGCCGAGCGCATCCTTCCAGCCCTTCGGCGGCTCCGGCTCCTTCAGCGCCGCCAGCAGATGGCCGATCTGGCGCAACGCGCCGGGGTCCTCGGCGCCCATGCCGAGCGCGACCCGGCGCGGCGTGCCGAAAAGATTCGCCAGCACCGGAATTGTTTGGCCGGTCGGCTGGTCGAAGATCAAGGCCGGCCCGCCGGAACGCAAGGTGCGGTCGCAAATCTCGGTCATCTCCAGATGCGGCGAAACCGGCAGCGCAACGTGCTTCAATTCCCCTAATTGTTCCAATTTCGCAAGAAAGTCACGCAAATCTGAATATTTCATCTTTTTTTGCTTCTTTTAGAGAACCCGACAGAGTATGAAAAAACCCGTCCAAGCACTTGATTTTTTTGAATTTTGCTGCGATGCAGCAGAATAAACAAGATTTATAAGTAATGATCTTGCGATTTGATAGTATTGACGCGATATAAAGTGGTCCCTACAATTCGCGCAACTTGAACGGCCCACCCTTTTCGGACCGCTTCAGCATTTCACGGGATCGGGGTCCCAGCGACATTTTAAGGAGTGTTTTCAAAAGGCGTCAGCCTTCTCCCCCGACCAGTTGCCTGCGACTGAAATCCGCACCACCCGGTGGTCTTTCAGGAACAGCAGACAGCTCCGACGTTTGCGGCGCGCCCTGCGGCGGCAAACGATATTGATTACGGTGCCCGCGCCCATCCGCGGTTTCGATGGACTTTCCTGCCGCTGTCCGGCAGGGCGCGCACCGCGACGATCAGGAGGTTCAGTGTCAAACGCATCGCTTACGGCGCCGCACGGCGCCCCGAGTGCCGCATCCTCCGCGTGGAAAACCATCACACGCGATGTCAGGAACGGCTTCGCCATCCTTGCCCACCATGCGCTGCTGGTCGCGGGCGCCCTCGCCATCGGCCTCGTCGCCATGCTCTGCTTCAAGCCGGAGCTGGCCAGCCGCCTGCCGCAGCTCGGCGCCGCCAGCGCCGACAGTCAGCCGGACGCGGCTGCCGCGCCCGCCACCGCGGGCGGCGCCGAACACGCCGGTGCGGTCGCCATGCTGGTCCATGAGCCCGCCGCCGGCACGCCGCCGACCGCCCATGCCGGACCGAGCGATCGCCAGCAGCAGCAATGGGTCACGCAGTGGCTGTCCAAACGCTACCGCGTCGCCTTCGACGCCACCCGCATGCTGGTCGGCGCCGCCTACAACACCGCCGACGAAATCAAGCTCGACCCGCTGCTGATCCTGGCGGTGATGGCAATCGAATCCGGCCTCAACCCGTTCGCCGAAAGCCCGGTCGGCGCGCAGGGGCTGATGCAGGTGATGGCCAAGGTGCACCACGACAAGTTCGAAAACCTCGGCGGCGTCAAGGCGGCGCTGAACCCGGTCGCCAACATCAAGGTCGGCTCGCAGATCCTGAAGGACTACATGACGCGCGGCGGCTCGGTCGAAGCCGGCCTCAAGATGTACGTCGGCGCCGCCGCCTTCGATACCGATTACGGCTACGGTTCGCGGGTGCTGGCCGAATACCGGCGCCTGAAGGACGTTTCGGCCGGCAAGAAGGTGCCGACCATCACCACCGCGCGCGCCGCGCCGAAGCCGCGCCCGGCCACCAGCGAAACGCTGCCGGCCGAAGCGGAAAACCAGACCGACGCAACAACCAGGCAATCGCGGGCCGAGAATGGCCAGAGCGGCGACGACCAGACCGCCGCGCTGTAATCCCTGCAACGCTACCCGACTCCCCTCCCGGCCATCGCGCCGCGAGGGGAGTGTCTTTTTCCGGCCGGATCATGCCCGCCGGCTACCGCAAATTATTGGTTGAACTTCGCACCCGCGCGCCTCTCTATCCTCTGTAGTTGCTGTTTTAACCACGACGAGAGGCTGAGCATGAACAAGGACCAGATCAAGGGCACCGCCAAACAAATGGCCGGCAAGATGCAGGAAAGCGCCGGCAAGATGGTCGGCAGCCGGGAACAGGAAGCCAGGGGACTCGGCAAGCAGGCCGCCGGCAAGGTGCAGAAAAGCGTCGGCGACCTCAAGGAAGCGGTGAAAAACCCCGGCCACCATCACTGAGCCGGCAGCGCCCCTTCCCCGAAGCCCGTTCCGTGCGAACGGTTTTTTTCATGCACGGGCCGGCGGCGGCGCCTCGCTGCCGGCCGCCAGCCACAGCACCCCGGCCAGCGTCAGCACGCCGCCCAGCCATTGCCAGCCGGCCAGCGATTCCGCCAGCAGCCAGCCGGCCAGCGCCACCGTCACCACCGGCTCCAGCGTCGACAGCATCGCCGCCAGCGACGCGCCCAGCCGTTTCAGCCCGGCAAAGAATGCCATCACCGCCACCACCGTCGACACCAGTGCAACCCCGGCAACCCCGCCCCAGCCGGCCGCCGTGCCCGGGAAATGCGGCGCGTCGCCAGCCCAGGCGCGCAACAACGCCGCCGCGCCCAATACCGTGGTGGCGGCCAGGCACACCACCGTGGTGGTCAGCAGCGGATCGACGCCGCGCGTGATGCGCGCACCGGCGACGATGTAGCAGGCATACACCAGCGCCGCCGCCAGCCCCAGCAAAATCCCGGCGGCATCGGCGCCGCCAGCGGTCGGATGCGGCCCGATCACCAGCAAGGTGCCGACACCGCACAGCAGCAGCGCGCCGAGCTTGCGCGGCGTGATGCGCTCGCCCAGCAGCGCCGCCGCCAGCAGCGTGACGATGGTCGGATAGGTATACAGCAGCAGCGCCACCAGCGAAGCCGGCGCGTGATTCAGCGCAGCGAAATAGCACCACGACATGCCGGCATAGCCGATCCCGCCCATCGCCGCCAGCAACGCCAGCGTCCGTAGCGGCGGCCAGCGCAGGCGGCGCAGCCGCGCCACCGTCAGCAGGATCAGCCCGGCGGCGGCGAAGCGCGCCAGCAGCACGCCGCCGACATCGGCGCCGCCGGCATAGGCGATGCGCGCGAAGATCGCCATCGCGCCGAAGCCGGCCGCCGACAGCGCGATCAGCAATACCCCCTGCCAGCGCGCGCGGCGCCGCGCCGCTTCCTCGTCGTTCCGCATGATTTCCCCTGATCCGGTGGGCGGCCATTGTAGCCCGCGCCGGTGCCCGGCCATGCCGGGGCCGGCGGCGCGCTACGGTAAAATGTCCGGTCAAACTTTCACCGGAAATTTTCCCGATCCGCCATGAGCAACGCATCCGCCGGCCGTCCGCCGGCCAACGACAAGAACAACGCCAGGACCGAAGCGCCGGCAGCCTCCAATTTCCTGCGCGCCGTCATCGACGCCGACCTCGCCAGCGGCAAGCACGCCGGCCGCCACGACCGCCAGCAGCACCCGCTGCCAACCGTGGTCACGCGCTTCCCGCCGGAGCCGAACGGCTACCTGCACATCGGCCACGCCAAATCGATCTGCCTGAACTTCGGGCTGGCGCGCGACTACGGCGGCCGCTGCCATCTGCGCTTCGACGACACCAACCCGGAAAAGGAAGAACAGGAATACGTCGATACCATCATCGACAGTGTGCGCTGGCTCGGCTTTTCCTGGGAGCACGAGCAACGCAGCCACCTGTACTACGCCAGCGACTATTTCGGCCAGCTGTACGCGATGGCCGAATACCTGATTTCCGCCGGCCACGCCTACGTCGATAGCCAGAGCGCCGCCGACATGGCCGCCAATCGCGGCAGCTTCAACGAGCCAGGCAAGAATTCGCCGTTCCGCGACCGCCCCGCCGCCGAATCGCTCGACCTGTTCCGCCGCATGAAGGCCGGCGAATTCGCCGACGGCACCCACGTGCTGCGCGCCAGGATCGACATGGCCTCGCCCAACATGAACATGCGCGACCCGGCCATCTACCGCATCCGCCACGCGCACCACCACCGCACCGGCGACGACTGGTGCGTCTACCCGATGTACGACTACGCGCACCCGATCGAGGACGCGATCGAATACGTCACCCACTCGGTCTGCACGCTGGAATTCCAGGACCACCGGCCGTTCTACGACTGGGTGTTGGAGCGCCTCGCCGAAGGCGGCTTCTTCCAGAAACCGCTGCCGTATCAATACGAATTCGCCCGCCTGAACCTGACCTACGTCGTTACCAGCAAACGCAAGCTGCGCCAGCTGGTCGAGCAAGGCATCGTCGATGGCTGGGACGACCCGCGCATGCCGACCATCGTCGGCATCCGCCGGCGCGGCTACACGCCGGAAGCGCTGCAACTGTTCTGCGAACGGATCGGCGTCACCAAATCCGACGGCTGGATTGACTACGGCGTGCTCGACACCTGCCTGCGCGAAGACCTCGACCCGAAGGCGCCGCGCGCCGCCGCCGTGCTGCGGCCGCTGAAGCTGATCATCGACAATTTCCCGGAAAACCTCGCCGAGGAATGCAGCGCGCCGATCCACCCGCAGCACCCGGAACGCGGCCAGCGCAGCTTCCCGATCAGCCGCGAACTGTGGATCGAACAGGACGATTTCATGGAAACCCCGACCAAGGGCTATTTCCGCCTCTACCCGCCGACTGCCGACAAGCCAGGCAACCGCGTGCGCCTGCGCTACGGCTATGTGGTCGAATGCACCGGCTACGACAAGGATGAAAACGGCAAGGTCGTGGCCGTGCATTGCAACTACCTGCCCGACAGCCGCTCCGGCACCGAAGGCGCCACCGCCTACAAGGTCAAGGGCAACATCCACTGGGTCAGCGCCGCGCACGCGCTGGAAGCCGAGGTGCGGCTATACGACCGCCTGTTCACCGACCCGCAACCGGACGCCGGCGGCAAGGATTTCCTGCAGGCGCTGAATCCGGATGCGAAGGAAGTGGTCACCGCCTATCTGGAACCGGGGCTGAAGCAAGCACAGCCGGAAGACCGCTTCCAGTTCGAGCGGCAAGGGTATTTCGTCGCGGACAGAGTGGATTCGCAGCCGGGCAAGCCGGTGTTCAATCGGGTGGTGACGTTGAAGGATAGCTGGAAGTAAATTTCCCGCGAACGCATGCGCTGCGTACAACTTCAGGAACACAGCGATTCGGCGTACCATCAAAACCATTCTGGAGGTCGATCCATGCATTCTCTACTCGATGAAATCAACCGGCTTGCGCTGCCGGAGCGGATTCAACTGGTGGAAGACCTGTGGGACAGCGTCGCCCTGCAAGCCACGGCTCTGCCGATCAGCGACAGGCAACGCGAAGAACTCGACCGCCGCCTCGCACTGCACCAGCAGAACCCGGCGGGCGGCGTCTCGCTCGACACCATTGCCGACAAGCTCGGCATATCCCTGTGAGCTTTCTGGTCAGGTTCGAACCGGCAGCAGAAGCGGAAATCGTCGAAGCATTTCACTGGTACGAACAGCAGTCACCCGGACTGGGCAGCGAATTCCTGCGGTCGGTGAAACAGGCCGAAGCCATGCTGGCCCGCAACCCGCTTCAATATCAAGTGCAATACAAGGAAGTGCGCCGCGCCTATCTGCGGCGCTTTCCGTATGCGCTGCACTATATCGTCGAGAAAGAAGTGGTCTCGGTGCTGGCGTGTTTTCACTTCAGGCGTGATCCGAAGCGATGGAGCGATTGAGGTCGGTGACGGAATGCCGCAAATGCGCATGGCAATCCGCCGTGGCCCCAGGTGAAGCAAGATACAATCCCGACGATTTCCATCCATCCTCCCGGACTCATTTTCCAAGCTCATGACCGACACGACCCAACTCCCGCCGCTGCCCGACCGCCTCTCGATCAACCCGCAAAGCCGCCACTACAACCCCGACCTGCTGCAACAGGAAGTCGGCATCCGGCTGAACGGCAAGGAACACACGAACGTGGAGGAGTACTGCATCAGCGAAGGATGGATTGCCGTGGCTTCCGGCAAGGCCAGGGACCGCAAGGGTAATCCGCTGCTGATCAAGCTGAAAGGCCAGGTCGAAGCTTTTTATCGGTAATCCGGAAGCCCGGTAGCAAGCGGACCGCCTCGCGCTCGGCCGCATGGCCAGCGGCGTAACGACATCGAGACGCCCACAAAAGGACTGGCCTGTCTCTCGTGACAGGCCAGAAAAGATCAGAACCACCGCACTTTTCCGAGCCAATTGCCCTATGCCCCTGCTTGACTGGCTGCACAAATCCCAGGCGGTCCATGCCGCCGCCAGGACGCCTTTCCGTTTGCTGAACGTCGAAAGCGTGCATGGTGATCCGGGCGCCGACAACTGGCTGATTCAGGGCGACAATCTGGAAGCGCTGAAGGCGCTGCTACCCTTCTATGCCGGACGGGTGAAGTGCATCTATATCGATCCGCCGTACAACACCAGAAGCGCCTTCGAGCATTACGACGACAATCTCGAACACAGCCAGTGGCTGTCGATGATCTATCCCCGGCTGGAACTGCTGCGCGAACTGCTGGCCGAGGATGGCAGCATCTGGGTTTCCATCGATGACAACGAGGCGCATTACCTGAAGGTGGTAATGGACGAGGTATTTGGGCGGGGGAATTTTGTAGCGAACGTAATTTGGCAAAAGAAATATGCAGTTGCGAACGATCACAAGACCATTGCTCCCATGCACGACCATATTTTGGTGTTCCAGAAAAGTGGCGCTTGGAAGAGAAATTTTTTGCCGCGTACAACCCAGAAGGATAAACAGTACAAATACGAAGATGAGCGCGGGGTATTTCGTCCCGACAATTACACCTGTAGCAAAACATATGAGGAACGCCCAAATCTCTACTACCCAATAGTCCAGCCCAATACCGGACAGGAGGTTTGGCCCAGCAAGACAAGAGTTTGGGCATATTCTAAAGATGAGCACCTTCGGCATGTAGCTGAGGGATTCATCTATTGGGGGAAAGACGGCAAGGGAAAAACACCATCGTTCAAACGTTATAAGCACTTATTGAAGAACATTGGGATCGTTCCACAGACACTCTGGCAGCATGATTTTGCTGGTCATACTGACGGATCACGCAAAGAAGTACGGGAAGTATTGGGTAGTCAATCTTTGATAGATGATTTCATTACCCCAAAGCCAGAATTGTTGATTTCTCGAGTATTACAAATCGCCACCAACCCCGGCGACATTGTCCTCGATTCCTTCCTTGGATCCGGCACCACCGCCGCCGTCGCCCACAAGATGGGCCGCCGCTACATCGGCATCGAGATGGGCGAACATGCCCGCACCCATTGTCTGCCGCGCTTGCAAAAGGTGGTCGATGGCGAGCAAGGCGGGATTTCGCAGGCAGTCGGCTGGCAAGGGGGCGGTGGTTTCCGCTTCTTCAACCTCGGCCAGCCGGTGTTTCTGGCGGATGGCGGCATCAATCCGGAAATCCGCTTCAACACGCTTGCGGCCTGGGTCTGGTTTCAGGAAACCCGCACGCCGTGGGAGCCACCACGCGGCGCCGAACCGACACCATTGCTGGGCAACCATGAAGGCAAGGTGTTTGCGCTGCTTTACAACGGCATTCTTGGCGACCGCCGGCCGCAGGCCGGCAATGTGCTCACCACGGCGGTGCTGGCTGCCCTGAAGGCGCTGCTGCCGCAACACACCGGCACCTGGGTCGTCTTCGGCGAGTCGTGCCGCCTGTCGCCGCAAAGACTGGCGGCGGAAAACATCCGCTTCAAGCAGATTCCCTACGACATCAAGGCGCGCTGATCATGAGCCTGACCCTGAAGCACTATCAAAGCCAGGCGCTGGCGGTGCTGGCCCGCTTTTTCGATCTGGCGCGCGGCGCCGACAGCGAGGCGGCGCTGAATGCCGCCTTTCTGCAAAGCTGGCGCGAGCAGGACGTGCCGGGAGAGGCGGTGCCGCCCTATCTGGCACAGGGCTTCGACGGCACGCCGTATGTCTGCCTGCGGATTCCCACCGGCGGCGGCAAGACGCTGCTGGGGGCGCATGCCATCGCCACGGCGGCGCGGCACTATACCGGCCAGGACAAGCCGCTGGCGCTGTGGCTGACGCCGACCAACACCATCCGCCAGCAGACGCTGAATGCGCTGCGCCAGCCCGGCCACCCTTACCGCGAGGCGCTGGAACAGCATTTCGGCGTGGACGGGCTGCGGGTGATCGACATCACCGAATGCGAGCAGCTGCGCCCGCAGGATTTCGGCGGCAAAGCGATTGTCGTGGTCGGCACCCTGCAGACCTTGCGGGTGGAGGACACCTCGGGACGCGACGTGTACGCCTACAAGGAGGCATTCGAGCCGCATTTCGAGCGCGCGCCGGAACTGGCCGGCTTCGAGCGCGTGGCGGAAAAGGATTTGGCGGCGCAGCCCTTTCTGGGCCGCGCCGATCTGGGCAAGGTGAAGCGCAGTTTCGCCAATCTGATGTACTGGCATCGCCCGGTGGTGATTGTCGATGAAGCGCACAATGCGCGCGGCACGCTGAGCTACGAAACCTTTGCCCGACTGCGTCCGTCGGCGCTGATCGAGCTGACGGCGACGCCGGTGCGCAAGGGGACGCACCGCAGCAATGTGCTGTATCACGTTTCGGCGGAAGCACTGAAAGCCGAGCAGATGATCAAGCTGCCGATCGTCCTGCAAGCCCATCCGAACTGGCAGGAGGCGGTGCGCGACGCGCTGCTGACGCGCAAGCGGCTGGCGGCCGAGGCAGTGAACGAAGCCGATTACCTGCGGCCGATCCTGCTTCTGCAGGCGGAGGACAAGGCCGGCGAAGTGACGGTGGACAAGCTGCGCGCTCACCTGATCGAGCACGAGCACGTCGCGCCGGCGCGCATTGCCGTGGCGACCGGCACCCAGCGCGAACTGGATGGCGTGAATCTGTTCGATCCGGCCTGCCCGGTGGAAATCGTGATTACGGTGGAGGCGCTGAAGGAAGGTTGGGACTGCTCCTTCGCCTACGTTTTCTGCTCCCTGCAAAAAATCGGTTCGAGCAAGGACATGGAGCAATTGCTGGGCCGGGTTCTGCGCATGCCCTACGCGCAGCGGCGCCAGAGTCCGTTGCTGAACCGGGCCTATGCCCATGTCGCCAGCCCGCAGACCGCGCAGGTTGCCAACATGCTGGCAGACAAGCTGGTGGCGATGGGTTTCGAGGAACTGGAGGCGGCGCAGGCGGTTTTTCCGACCACGGCGCCCTTGTTCGACGATGCCGGCGCCACGGCGCCGCTTTCGGCACCGCCGATGGAGTGGGTATTGCCAAGCGCGCCGGCCTTGCCGGATGCCGCCATCGAGGCTGGCGATGTGGTGCTGGAAGCGCAGGAACAGGGCGGTTTCGCCTTGCGCCTGACGCGCCCGCCAACGGCGGAAGTGCGCGCCGCCCTGCTCTCTGCCTTGCCGGGCAAAAAGGAGAAAGAGGCATTCGAAGGGGCGCTGGAACGCTTCGAATTCCGCCATCAAGCCCTGACGGCGCCGTCGATGCGCGGCGTGCCGTTTCGCGCACTGCCTCTGCTGTGTGTGCGCTTCGGCGAAAACGCACAGGCCGACCTGGACTTGGCCGAACGCGAAACCCTGATCGACCTGGCCGGATTCAGTCTGGCCGAACAACCGCCGACCCTGGAAAATTTTCAGCCGGAACGGGACCGCAAACCCTATCTGCTGGATATCGAGCAAGGACACTTGCAGATCGAACAGGAAGAATCCAGCTATGCGGTCAATCTGGACCTGGTGCCGACCGATGTCACTGAAATGGACTTGGTGCGCTGGCTGGACGAACGCTTGCGCACCGTCAACGTGCCGCAAACGCAGCGGCTGGTATGGCTGGGCAAGGTGCTGCGCTGGCTGCAAAGGGAAAAAAACCATTCACTGACGGCTCTGGTGCGGCATCGCAATCAGTTGGCCGACTCTTTGGTCGAGCGCCTGGCGGCGCTGCGCGGCGCAGCGCAAAAAAACGGGTTCCAGCTGGCGCTTCTGGGGGACGACCCGCGAGGCTGCATCAGCCCGGATTACCACTTTCAATTCATGGCGGGAGCTTATCCGGCGCAGCCTCCTTACTACCAGGGGCGTTATCGCTTCCGCAAGCATTACTACGGCGTGATTGGCGATCTGAAAGATGCGCCCCCCCGGCAGACGGATCACGAAATTTACTGCGCGGTGGCAATCGATGAACATCCCGCCGTGCGCCATTGGGTGCGCAACCTGCCCAAGAGTGTGTATTCGTTCCACCTGCCGACGGCGGATCAGAATTTTTACCCCGACTTCGTCTGCGAATTGATGGATGGGCGCCACCTGGTGGTGGAATACAAAGGCGAAGGCTATAAAACCAACGACGACTCGCAGGCCAAGCGTCTGGTAGGCGAATACTGGGCCAAAGTGACCGGCAACCTGTTTCTGATGGCGGTGGAGCGGGATCAGCAAGGGCAGGATGTGCGGCAACAGCTCCATACCCTGCTGAGCGCCACCCTCCCGGCCGGCATTTTTTCGGAACACCAACGGGTACGCCTGCGCTTCGACGTAGAAAGCGAAGGCTACCGGCTATGCCGTGACATGGCGGGAACGGTGCTGTCGGTGTACGGCAATGGCGCCGCCTATGCGGTGGAATTTTCCAACCTCGACGGCGGCCCCGCCGTGGTAACCGTGGAAGCCTCGGCGCTGACCGGAGATACCGAGCAATGACGAACCGCTTGCCGAATGCGGCCTACGCTCGCGTGGAAGAAAAGAAAATCGTCGAATATCTGTTGAACCTGACGCATCCCGATGGCGGATCGAAAGCCAGGTTCTTCCGGGCGCGCGGGTTCGACACGGCACTGTGGCAAAACATGCGCGACGCCCTGATTACACAGGGGCAGGACAATCAGGTAACGAAAATCACCGAAACCGAATGGGGGACGCGCTATCAGGTCGATTGCCACTGTCCGACACCGGACGGCACCAATCCCTGCATCCGCTCAGTCTGGGAAATCAGCACGGAAACGCTTTACCCGCGTTTGCTGACGGCGCACCCGTTGCCGCTTTGACTCAGTGGTGATGCCCATGCTCGCCATGCACATGGCCGTGGGTGATTTCTTCGGCGGTGGCGGCGCGCACGCCCAACACTTCCGCCGCGACGCGCAAGGCTTTGCCGGCCAGCGGGTGATTGCCGTCCAGCATGACCTGATCGCCCTTGATCTTCAGCACGGTGAAAACCTGTTCGTGCCCGCTGTCGGTATAGCCCTGCAGCGCGCCGCCGACCTTGACGCCGGGCGGAAAATCTTTTTTCGAAATGGTCCGCGTCAGGCTTTCATCGCGCAGGCCGAAGGCATCTTCGGGCGCGAGATTCATCGCGGTCTTGAACCCGGCCTCCTGCCCTTGCAGGGCGGCTTCCAGCTTGGGGAACAGATTGTCATAGCCACCGTGCAGATAGGCGATCGGGGTTTTGCCGCTCTGGATCAGCTTGCCGGTGCTTTCGGTAATGGTCAGGCGCAGGGTGACGGCCGTGTCCTTGTCGATGTTCATTGAGGTTTGCTCGCGGAAAAAGGGATTCTGGATTCAGGCAAGGCAGCAATATAAATCAAATGCCGCCGCGCCGATGCCTGCGCTTTCCTGTTTCCCGCGTACCGGCTCCGATGACGGCAACCGGATCGACCGATGGCATGGCCGATCGGCCGATCAGCGCGCCCGGCTTCAGGCTGCCTGTGCTTCCGTGTCCTGTTTGGCCCAGCTGTCGAACCCGGCCATCACCGCATCGTAGGTTTTCTGGCTGATGTCGGGCAGGCTGCCACCGAGAATCTTGGTGGCTTCGGCGAAGCCCTTTTCGACGGCGGCGCGAACCGCGCTCAGCTTGGACGGGTCGCCGCCTATCGCCGCCTGGGCGAAGTTGAGGATGCGCTCGGACACTTGCTTGACACCGTATTCGCCGTCATCGGCAATCGCCGCCTGGGCCTTGGCGATGGTTTCCGGGTCGGCGCTCAGGGTCTGCTCGCCGCTGATGACCTTGCCGATGTTCAGGCCCTGCTGTTGCAGCAGCGGCAGCAGCAAATCGAGCACCTGGCGGGTCTGGCGGTCCGATTCTTCCAGCATCGCGTTCAGTTCGGAGTTGCCGGTGGCGGCGCTGCGCGGGTCGGGATAGGTGAGGTCGGGAGCGGCGTTGGCGCCGAGCGTCACCTTGTCGGTGGCGGCCGGGTTGCCGGCGGCCGGCTCGGCGCTGCGCGGGGCAGGTTCCCGCGCCGACGGCACCGGCGAGGCCGGCGAGCGGATCAGGCTGGACAGGGTGACGGACATGATGGACCTTTCGCGAAAAGGAATGGGCGGGCACGGTAACGCGCAGCCGCATGGCGACGGCGAATCTTCCGGGGCGATATCGGGGATAACGACAGCGAACCGGAAAACCTGAATACCCGGCCGACAATTGCCATTCAGCCATGCTTTTACGGCACCCGGCATAAATGCATACAATCAGCGCTGGCCGACGCCTCTGTTCACCCATCGGTCAATCCCGGACAAATACAAAACCGCGCGCTTCGGCCGGAAGCGCGTCCAAAGCCGGGGCCAACGAATCCGGATTTCCCCGATCCCGGGCCGGACTCTTTCCACCGATTCACTGGGAGTGCCTTCGATGAAAGAACCGCGCTACGCCTGGGTTGTGGTCTGGGCTGCCTTTCTCAACCTGGCGGTGATCTTCGGCGTCGCCTATTCGTTCGCGGCATTTTTCGAGTCGTTCGCCAACGCCTTCAACGCGCAGCGCGCCGACGTGTCGCTGATCTTCGGGCTGTCCGGGCTGATCTATTTCGTGCTGGGCGCCGGTGCCGGCATGCTGGCCGACCGCTACGGGCCGCGCGCGGTGTGCTGCGCCGGCATGCTCTGCATCGCCGCCGCACTGTTCGCCACCAGTTATGCGAATTCGATGACGGTGGTGTACCTGTGCTACGGCGTCGGGGTCGGCATCGGCATTGCGCTGGTCTACACCCCGGCGATCGCCTGCGTGCAGCCGTGGTTTTCCGCTCGGCGCGGGCTGGCGGCCGGCATTGCCAGCGCCGGCATCGGCGCCGGCACGGTGGCGCTGCCGCTGATCACCGCGGCGGCGATCGCCGCCTTTGAATGGCGCGAGGCGCTGCGCGTGATCGCGCTGGGCGTGCTGGTGGTCGGTATCGGCGCCGCCTGGCTGCTGCGGCGCGCACCGGCGGCGGCCGGCGCGGCCGGCAAACCGGCCGGCGCCAGCGTCGGCGAGGCGCTGCGCGACCGCCGTTTCTGGTGGCTGTATCTGGGCGCGGTGCTGGCCAGCCCGGCGATGTTCATTCCGTTCGCCCATATTTCGGCGGCGGCGCGCGACCTCGGCATCGACGAATCGCGCGCGGTCGGGCTGGTCGGCCTGATCGGCATCGGCAGCCTGATCGGTCGCTTCGCGATCGGCACGCTGGCCGACCGCATCGGCCGCACGCTGACGCTGATCCTGATGCAGGCGTCGCTGGGGCTGTCGTATCTGGTGTGGTCGGGCGCCGGCGGTTTTACCGCGCTGGCCCTGTATGCCTTGTGGTTCGGCATCAGCTATGGCGGCATCGTCGCGCTGATGCCGGCGCTGTGCATGGATTTTTTCGGCGCGCGCGCGGTGGCCGGCATCATCGGCACGCTGTATACCGGCGCGGCGGTCGGCAATCTGCTGGGGCCGGTGGTAGCCGGGGCGGTGTTCGACCGGGGCGGCAGCTACATGCCGGTGGTCTGGGGCTGCATCGCGCTGTCGGCGCTGGCCACGCTGGCCTCGGTAAAACTGCTGCGGGCGCCGCGGCCGGTGTACTGAACGGCGCGCCAGACCAGGACGGCGGCGCGCGCCGATTCGATACGAATCGCCAACCAGCCACCCTCATCCCCAACCCTTCTCCCGCCAGCGGGAGAAGGGAGCCAGACCGTACTGGCCGAAGCCGGCAAGACGACTTCCGTCTGAATCCGTCCAGTTCAGAGCTGGCGCAAATCGGCCACCGGTTCGCTGCCGAATCCTTCGCTCAGCAGAAACGCCACCAGCCGCTGGCCGGCCTGGGCCGGTGAAGTCAGCTGGCCGTCGCGCTTCAGGCCGTCGAAGCGGGCGCGGCCGGGGAAATTTTCCAGCGACGAGGCGCGGATTTCCGCCTGCATGCCAGTGTCGATGACACCTGGCGCCAGACTGCAGATGCGCACGCCCGGCAGCGCGTCGAGCGCCGCCGCCCGCGCATGCTGATCGAGCGCCGCCTTGGTGGCGCAGTAGATGCTCCAGCCGGCGTAGGCGGTGTGCGCGGCGCCGCTGGAAACGTGCAGGATGCGCAACCCGCCGGCCGGCCGCACCGCCGTCACGGCATCGGCCAGCACCAGCGGCGCCGTCACGTTCAGGCTTATCGCCTGGGCGATGCGCGCCGATTCCTGCGCGCCGAGCGGCGCCACCGGCTGCACGGTGCCGGCATTGTTGACCAGCAGCAGGCCGCCGTCGCCGACATCGGCGGCGAAACGCCGCAGCGCATCGCCGGCCAGCCAGCGCGCCAGCGCGGCGCCGTCGGCAAGATCGATTTCGAGCTGTTCCAGCAGCGTCGGAAACCGTTCCGCCAGCGCCGCGTGGCGATGCCGCGCCAGCCCCAGCACGGGGATGTTGCGCGTCAGCAGTTGTTCGGCGATGGCTTCGCCGAGACCGCGCGCATGGCCGGTGACGATCGCCTTCATGCCGGCACTCCTTGCGCGTCGCTTTCGGCGGCGATCTGGCGCAGCGAACGGGCGAACACCTCGGCCGGCTGGCCGCCCTGGATCAGATAACGGCCGTTGACGATCACCGCCGGCACCGAATGGATGCCCTGCTCCTGGTAATGGCGCTCGGCGGCGCGCACTTCGGCGGCGTAGGCGTCGCTCTCCAGAACCTGCCGGGCGCGCTCGGCATCCAGCCCGGCTTGCGCCGCCAGCCGCACCAGCACGTCGTACGCGCCGGGATCGTCGCCGGCGCCGAAATAGGACTGGAACAGCGCGCTCTTCAATTCCAGCTGGCGCCCTTCCAGCGCGGCCCAGTGCAGCAGCCGGTGCGCGTCGAAGGTGTTGTAGATGCGGCGGCGCCGGTCCATGTTGAAGGTGAAGCCGACCTCGGCGCCGCGCGCGCGGATCATTTCCTGGCTTTGCGCCAGCTGTTCCGGCGTCATCCGGTATTTTTCCGCCAGATGCTCGCCGACATCCTGGCCGCCGGCTGGCATCGCCGGATTCAGTTCAAACGGCTGGAACTGCAGTTCCGCGCCGATCTCGCCATCCAGTTCGGCAAGCGCCTGACGCAGCGCGTTCAGGCCGATCGCGCACCACGGGCAGGATACGTCGGAAACAAAATCTATCGTCAATTGCTTGATTTGCTTGGTCACGGGGGCACCTTGAAGTCGAAACCGGCGGCGCCGCCCGATGCGGCGCCGTGCCAACGCAGTATAGGACCTGACGCGCTTCGGCGGGCGGCACGCTCTGCTATGATCGACGCACCCTTCCCCGGAAGCAGACGCGACGACAGCGGCGCCTGCCGATTTTTCCCTCACCAGAAACGGAAACCCCATGATTCTCGAACTCGCCGACATCCGCATCCAGCCCGGCAAGCAGCAGGAATTCGACGCCGCCATCCAGCGCGGCGTGCAGCAGGTGATCGCCAGCGCCAAGGGCTTCCTCGGCTACCGCGTGCAGCGCGGCATCGAATCGCCGGAACGCTACGTGCTGACGATCTACTGGAACACGCTGGAAAACCACACCATCGATTTCCGCGGCTCGCCGGCCTTCCAGGAATGGCGCGCAATCGTCGGCCCGTATTTCGCGGTACCACCGACGGTCGAGCATTTCACGGTGCTGGCGGATGTGGCGCCGGCGGCCTGATTCCGGGTTTGCCGCGCGCCGTGAACCGGCCACCGGGTTCACCTTGACGGGGCGCGGACTCGCTTGCAGGTGAAAACCGTTTCGCGGGCGAATCGCATGCCGTCCGGATTTCCTGCCCTGGCCCGGGCGGGAACCAGATGCACTCAGTACGAGGAAACAAAAAACAGGGAGTATGCCTCAAATTTATAGAGCAGGCGCCCGGTACAGGATGACATCAAGGGGAGTATCTGATTTTCCCGATATTCTTCCCGAGTCATTTTCCCGACGCCAACAGGTGCCGGTGTCCGTTTCATTTTCAATGCGACAACACTTGCCATCGCCGCTTGCCTAATGTATGGGCTTGGCATAAGCTGGTCCGACAACATCGACAAGGAGACCAGACTCATGCAAGTTCATCTCACCGTCAATGGCATCAAGGCGGACCTTGATCTTCCCCCCAACACGCTACTGGTTCAGGCGCTGCGCGAACATCTGCAACTGACCGGCACCCACGTCGGCTGCGACACCGCGCAATGCGGCGCCTGCACCGTCATCCTGAACGGCCACGCGGTCAAGTCGTGCAACATGCTGGCGGCGCAGGCCGACGGCGCCGACATCACCACCATCGAAGGACTGGCGCAGGCCGACGGCACGCTGCATCCGATGCAGGCGGCGTTCAAGGACTGCCACGGCCTGCAATGCGGCTTCTGCACCCCCGGCATGGTGATGAGCGCGGTCGATCTGTGCCGCCACACGCCGAACGCTTCGGAAGAGCAGATCCGCGCCCTGCTGGACGGCAACATCTGCCGCTGCACCGGCTACCAGAACATCGTCCGCGCGGTCCAGCAAGGCGCCGCCGCGATGGCCGCCGGCGCCTGATCCGTCGATCCGCATTCCCCTTCGCCGTTCCCACTCACTGTTCACGGAGACAAGCATGGGTGCATCCGATTTCGCCGGCCTGCCGCATATCGGCGAGGCCGTCCGCCGCAAGGAAGACTACCGGTTCCTGACCGGAGCCGGTCAGTACACCGACGACATCAATCTGGCGCATCAGCGCCACGCGGTGTTCGTCCGTTCGCCGCATGCGCATGCGGCCATCAAGAGCATCGACACCAGCCGCGCCGCCGCGATGCCGGGCGTCGCCCGCGTCTTCACCGGGCAGGATGTCGAAGGCAAGATGGGCGGCCTGCCGTGCGGCTGGCTGATCACCAGCACCGACGGCACGCCGATGAAGGAACCGCCGCATCCGATCCTGGCGCAGGGCAAGGTGCGCTACGTCGGCGATCACGTGGCGATGGTGGTGGCCGACACGCTGGAACAGGCGAAGAACGCCGCCGAAGCGGTCGAGGTCGAATACGACGTGCTGCCGGCGGTGGTCGACGTGCGCGACGCCGCCAAGGGCAGCGCGCTGCACGAAGTCGCGCCGGACAACCATTGCTACAAGTGGGCGCTCGGCGACAAGGCGCAGACCGATGCCGCGTTCGCCAACGCCGCCCACGTCACCAGGCTCGATCTGGTCAACAACCGGCTGATCCCGAACGCGCTGGAACCGCGCGCCGCGATCGGCGCCTACAGCCGCGCCACCGACGAGTACACGCTGTACGTCGCCAACCAGAATCCGCACGTCGAACGGCTGCTGATGACCGCCTTCGTGCTCGGCCTGCCGGAACACAAGGTGCGCGTGATCGCACCGGACGTCGGCGGCGGTTTCGGTTCCAAGATCTATCTGTACGCCGAGGATGTCTGCCTGACCTGGGCCGCCAGACAGCTGAACTGCGCGATCAAGTGGACCGCCGAACGCAGCGAGAGCTTCCTGTCGGATGCCCATGGCCGCGACCACGTCAGCCATGCCGAAATGGCGATGGACAAGGACGGCAAGTTCCTGGCAATGCGGGTGCATACCGACGCCAACCTCGGCGCCTATCTGTCGACCTTCTCGACCGCGATCCCGACCATCCTGTACGGCACGCTGCTGGCCGGCCAGTACGCGACGCCGCAGGTCTACGTCGAAGTCGATGCCTGGTTCACCAACACCGCGCCGGTCGATGCCTACCGCGGCGCCGGCCGGCCGGAGGCGACCTATCTGCTGGAGCGGCTGGTATCGCGCTGCGGCTGGGACATGGGGCTGTCGCAGGCGGAAATCCGCCGCCGCAACTTCATCACCCAGTTCCCGTACCAGACGCCGGTGGCGCTGCAATATGACATCGGCGACTACCACGCCTGCATCGACCAGGCCGAACAGCTGTCGGAAGCCGCCGGCTTCGCCGCGCGCCGCCAGGCCAGCGAGGCCAAGGGGCTGCTGCGCGGCATCGGCTATTCCAGCTACATCGAAGCCTGCGGGCTGGCGCCGTCCAACATCGCCGGCGCCCTGGGGGCGCGCGCCGGCCTGTTCGAATGCGGCGAGGTGCGCGTGCATCCGACCGGCAGCGTGACGGTGTTCACCGGCTCGCACAGCCACGGTCAGGGGCATGAAACCACCTTCGCGCAGGTGGTGGCGGCGCGGCTGGGGATCGAGGTCGATGCGGTCGAGGTGGTGCACGGCGACACCGGCCGGGTGCCGTTCGGCATGGGCACCTACGGTTCGCGTTCGCTGTCGGTCGGCGGCGCGGCGATCATGAAGGCGCTCGACAAGATCGAGGCCAAGGCCAAGAAGATCGCCGCCCACCTGATGGAAGCGTCGGACGCCGACATCGATTTCGTCAAAGGCGAATTCATCGTGCGCGGCACCGACAAGAAGGTGCCGTTCGGCCAGGTGGCGCTGACCGCCTACGTGCCGCACAACTATCCGCTGGAAACGCTGGAACCCGGCCTGAACGAAACCGCGTTCTACGATCCGACCAACTTCACCTATCCGGCCGGTACCTACATCTGCGAAGTGGAAATCGATCCGGCCACCGGCGTCACCCGCGTCGACCGTTTCACCGCGGTGGACGATTTCGGCACCATCATCAATCCGATGATCGTCGAAGGTCAGGTGCACGGCGGCATCGCCCAGGGCATCGGTCAGGCGCTGATGGAAAACTGCGTCTACGACCGCGACAGCGGCCAGCTGCTGTCCGGCAGCTTCATGGATTACACGATGCCGCGCGCCGACGATTTCCCGCAGTTCCGCCTCGGCCACGTCTGCACGCCCTGCACCCACAACCCGCTCGGTTCCAAGGGTTGCGGCGAAGCCGGCGCGATCGGTTCGCCGCCGGCCGTCATCAACGCCGTGCTGGACGCCCTGCGTCCGCTCGGCGTGCAAGATTTCGACATGCCGGCCACCCCGCACCGGGTCTGGGAAGCGCTGCAGTCGGCCCGGAAAGCCGCTCAAGCATAAGGAGAACGCCATGTATGCATTCACTCTCGAACGCCCCGCCAGCGCCGCCGACGCCGCGCGCCTGGCCGGTGAAGGCGCCAAGCTGCTGGCCGGCGGCCAGACCCTGCTGGCCTCGATGAAGCTGCGGCTGGCCGATCCGGGCCGGCTGATCGACCTGGCCGGCATCGGCGATCTGGCCGGCATCCGGCGCGACGGCGACGCCTTCGTGATCGGCGCGATGACGCGCCACGCCGACGTCGCCGCCAACGCCGAACTGCAGGCGGCGCTGCCGGCGCTGGCCAGCCTGGCCAGCCGCATCGGCGACCGCCAGGTACGGGCCATGGGCACGCTCGGCGGCTCGGTCGCCAACAACGATCCGGCGGCCGACTATCCGGCCGCCGTGCTCGGGCTGAACGCCACGGTGCAGACCAACCGCCGCGAGATCGCCGCCGACGATTTCTTCCAGGGCCTGTTCACCACCGCGCTGGCCGACGACGAAGTGATCACCGCGATCCGCTTCCCGATCCCGCGCCGCGCCAATTACCAGAAGTTCAAGCAGCCGGCGTCGCGCTTCGCGCTGGTCGGCGTGTTCGTCGCCCAGACCGATGCCGGTGTGCGCGTAGCAGTCACCGGTGCCGGCAGCGGCGTGTTCCGCCACCACGGGCTGGAGCAGGCGCTGGCCGCCAGCTTCACGCCGGCGGCAGCGGCGGCGGTGTCGATCGACGCCACCGACCTGAACGGCGACATGCACGGTTCAGCCGCCTACCGCGCCAACCTGATCAGCGTGCTGACCCAGCGCGCGGTTCAGCAGATGCAGGGATAGCCGAACGGAGCAACGTGTTTTCCACCATCGATGCACTCAACACGGCACTGGAGCAAGCCGGCTACTATGCCGACCGCCGGCTTGCCACCGCCGCCTTCCTGGCGCTGCGGCTGCAACGGCCGCTGCTGCTGGAGGGAGAACCCGGCGTCGGCAAGACCGAGCTGGCCAAGGCGCTGGCCACCGCGCTCGGACGCACGCTGATCCGCCTGCAGTGCTACGACGGCATCGAACTGCGCGAAGCCCTGTACGAATGGAACTACACCGCGCAGCTGTTGCACATGCGCGCCGCCGAACGCGGCCGCGCCGGCCATGACGGCGGCGACCGGCTGGAGCGCGAGGTCTACCAGGAGCGCTACCTGATCCGCCGGCCGCTGCTGCAGGCGCTGGAAACGCCGCCGCCCGGCGCGGTGCTGCTGATCGACGAGGTCGATCGCGCCGACGAACCGTTCGAAGCCTTCCTGCTCGAATACCTGGGCGAATATCAGGTCAGCATTCCCGAATTCGGCACCGTGCGCGCTGCCGGCAGCCCGGTGACGATCCTGACCAGCAACCGCACGCGCGAACTGCACGACGCCGTCAAGCGCCGCTGCCTGTACCACTGGCTCGATTACCCGGACCGCGAGCGCGAACTGACCATCGTCCGTGCCCAGGTGCCGCAGGCCAGCAACGCGCTGTCGGCGCAGATCGCCGACTTCGTCGGCCGGCTGCGCAGCGCGCCCTACGCCGCCGGCTTCCAGCGCGCCCCCGGCATCGCCGAAAGCGTCGAATGGGCGCGCGCGCTGGTGGCGCTGGATACGCTGGCGGTCGATCCCGAAGTGGTGTCCGATACCGCCGGCATCCTGTTCAAGCAGCGCGAGGACGTCGCCGCGCTGACCCGCGATCTGGCCGCCGAACTGCTGCAGCCGGCGGCCGCCGACCCGGCCTAGCGCCGCCGACGCGCGATGCAGCTCGGCGACGCCCGCAGCGGCAAACTGCCCGACAACATCGCCGGCTTCGGCCGGGCGCTGCGGCGCGCCGGCGTGCGTGTCGACAGTTCGCGCATCGCGCTGGCGACGCAGGCGGCGCAGGCGGTCGGCATCGGCAACCGCGCCGACCTCGGCGCCGCGCTGGAAACCGTGATGATCGGCCGCGAGCAGGACCGGCTGGTATTCCGCGAACTGTTCGACGCCTATTTCCAGAATCCCGAACTGGCGCGCAAGCTGCTGGCGCAGATGCTGCCGGCCGCCGAAGGCCGCGCCGAACCGCCGCGCCGCCGCCCGCGCGTGCGCGAGGCGCTGGCGCCGCAGCGCGCCTACGGCCAGGCGCCGGCGCAACCGGAACAGAAACTGGAATTCGACGCCGGCATGACCGCCAGCGATGTCGAGCGCCTGCGCCACGCCGATTTCGACGCGCTGTCCGGCGCCGAATACCGGCTGGTCGAGCGGCTGGCGCGCGACATCGCGCTGCCGCTGCCCTGCCTGCCGGGCCGCCGCAGTTTTCCGGCCGAGAGCGGCGCCCGCCTGCACTGGCCGGGGGCGCTGCGCCGCGCCGCCGCCAGCGGCGGCGAACTGCTGCGGCTGCCGCGCCTGCAACGGCGCCGGCAACCGCTGCCGCTGCTGCTGCTGGTCGACGTATCCGGTTCGATGGAACGCTACGCGCGGCTGCTGCTGGCCTTCCTGCACGCCGCCACCCGCCGCCATCCGCGCCGCGACGTGTTCGCCTTCGGCACCCATCTGACCGACCTGACGCCGGCGTTCCGGCTGGCCGACACCGACGCGATGCTGAGCGCCGCCGGCGCGGCAATCGACGATTTCGCCGGCGGCACCCGGCTCGGTGACGCGCTGGCGACGCTGCGGCGCCAGCATGCGCGACGGCTGATCGGCCGCCGCACTCTGGTGCTGCTGGTCAGCGATGGCCTGGACACCGGCGAACCGGCCGAACTGGAAAACCAGCTGGCCTGGCTGCGCCGCGCCGGCCGCCGGCTGCTGTGGCTCAATCCGCTGATGCGCTACGACGGCTACGCGCCGACCGCGCGCGGCGCCGCCGTGCTGCACCGGCAGGCGCATGGCATGCTGGCGGTACACAACCTGTCCAGTCTGGAACAACTGGCCGCCAGTCTGGCGGCGCTGATGCGGTACTGACGCGCGAGCGATCCAAGGAGGGCAACACATGGAAATGCAGGCAACCCGCCAACTGGCCGTCACCCAGCAGCAAGCCTGGGATGCGTTGAACGATCCCGAGGTGCTGAAGGCATGCATCCCCGGCTGTGACAAGGTCGAGGCCAGCGGCGATAATCAGTATGCGATCGGCATGGCGCTGAAGATCGGTCCGGTGTCGGCGCGCTTCTCCGGCAAGATCACGCTGTCCGATCTGCAGCCGCCGCACAGCTACACGATCGTCTTCGAAGGCCAGGGCGGCGCCGCCGGTTTCGGCAAGGGCCAGGCGCAGGTGGCGCTGACGCCGAACCAGGCCGGCTGCGAACTGGCCTATACGGTCGCCGCCACCGTTGGCGGCAAGATCGCCCAGCTCGGGCAGCGGCTGGTGGACGGCACCGCGCGTTCGCTGGCGGAAGAATTCTTCAAACGCTTCGACGACACCATGCGCCAGCGCCATCCGGAAGCCTACGCCGCGCCGGCCGAAGATGCCGCGCCGCCGGGGCCGGCTGCGGCCACGGCCAGAAACGCAGCGCCCGCCCCGAGCGAAACGACCCGAGTGCCGCCGTGGATCTGGGTGGCGGCGATCGTCGTCATCGCCGCCGTGGTCTGGTGGTGGCGATAGCAAGAAACAGGAAAGGAATGATGATGGAAAACCTCGACGTGATGGTGTTGCGCACGCTGCGCGACTGGCGCCAGGCCGGCCACCGCGCGTTGCTGGCAACGGTGGTGCGCACCTGGGGTTCGTCGCCGCGCCCGATCGGTTCGATCATGGCGCTGCGCGACGACGGCCAGGTGGTCGGCTCGGTCTCCGGCGGCTGCATCGAAGACGATCTGATCTTCCGCTACACCGAAGCCTATGCCGGCAAGGACTGCGCCCAGACGATTCCATCCGGCGCGCCCGGCTTCGCCAAATACGGCGTCACCGCCGACGAGGCGCACCGCTTCGGCCTGCCGTGCGGCGGCACGCTGGAACTGCTGCTCGAATACGATCCCGACCCCGCCGCCCTGGCGGCGCTGGTGGCGGCACTGGAAGCCGGCCGGCTGATGCGGCGCCGGGTGCGGCTGGCCGACGGCGCCGTCACGCAGGAGCCGGCCAGCGCGCCGGCCGAGCTGGAGCTGGGCGCGGACGAACTGGTCAACACCTTCGGCCCCGAATACCGGATGCTGCTGATCGGCGCCGGCCAGCTGGCCGAATATCTGACGACGATGGCGCTGTTTTCCGGCTTCTCCGTCACCGTCTGCGACCCGCGCGAGGAATACCGCAGCGCCTGGTCGGTGGCTGGCGTGACGCTGAGCGGCGAGATGCCGGATGATGTCGTGACGGCGTTCCGCCCGGATCGGCGCAGCTGCGTGGTGGCACTGACGCACGATCCCAAGCTGGATGATCTGGCGCTGCTGGAAGCGCTGCAAACCGAGGCGTTCTACGTCGGCGCGATCGGTTCGCGCCGCAACAACGATGCGCGCCGCCAGCGCATGATCGAGCATTTCGGCCAGACCGAACAAAGCCTGGCGCGGCTGCACGGCCCGATCGGCCTGTATATCGGCAGCAAGACACCGCCGGAAATCGCCGTCAGCGTGATGGCGGAAATCCTGGCGATCAAGAACGGCGTCGCGCTGCCGCCGGCGATGGACGTGGCGCAGGCGAAGAACGAACAGGCGATCAGCGCCAACGATCCCGGCGAGATGGTGTGCGCGGTGCCGCATCCGGCATGAAGATGCGCCGGAACTGACCGGAGATTTCAGATACTCCTCTTGGTGCTGTCCTGTAGCGGGCACCAGCATTGATAAAAAAGCACATACTCCCCGTTTTTCCAGGATCGCCGGTGCCGTGCTGGCGCCACCGCGCCGCTTGATCCATGTCGTCCCGGCGCAAGCCGGGACCCAGCGTCTTGCAGGTCGCCGCACCCGCGCCGCCGATCCAGGCGGCAGCGATCCGCCGCCTCCGTCAACCGCCTGCGCCGGCCGCCCGCAAATCCTCCGGCGTATCGATGTCCCGCAATATCCCGGCATCCTCCACCGCCACCTCGCACACCGGAAACGCCTGCAACAGCTTGCGCGCGCCGGCGTCGCCGCTCAGTTGCAGCAGGCGCGGCAGATGCGCGCGGGCAAACGCCACCGGATTGCCGCGCGCGCCGTGATATACCGGCACCGCGATCTGCGCGCCCTGCGCCAGCGCCCGCGCCAGACTGGCGATGGTGTCCGGCCGCACCAACGGCATGTCGCCGAGCGCGATGATCCAGCCATCGGCACCGGCGCTGGCGCGCAGGCCGTGCGTCAGCGATGCCGCCATGCCCAGATCAGCGTCGGCGCATTCGGTGACGGCAACGCCGGCCGCCGCCAGTTCGGCGGCGAGTTGCGGCGCGCCGGCCGGCACCACCGCCAGCGTGGTGGCGATCGCCGCCTTCAGGTTTTTCGCCGCGCGCACCGCCACCGCCTCGCCGTCCGGCAACCGCTGCAGCAGCTTGCTGCGCGCGCCGCTCGGATCGAAACGGCGGCCACGGCCGGCCGCCAACAGGATGCCGGTACAGCAAAAATCGGAATGCGGGCCGCTGCCGGCGGCCGCTGAAAAATCGTCCATGCGCTGCTCCAGGTTGGCCGCCGGTCGGCGGCGGCGTCGATACTACAATACCGGATTGGCCCGTCCCTTTTGCCCTTTTCCGATCCCGCTCACCGATGGCTTCCCATACCTTCCTCTGGCACGACTACGAAACCTTCGGCATCTCGCCGCGGCGCGACCGGCCGGCGCAATTCGCGGCGGTGCGCACCGATGCCGAACTGAATCCGATCGGCGAACCGCTGATGCTGTATTGCCAGCCGGCGTCCGACTATCTGCCCGATCCGCAATCCTGCCTGCTGACCGGGATCACGCCGCAGCTGTGCCTGCAACGCGGCGTGCCGGAACACCAGTTCGCCGCCGCCATCGAACGCGAGCTGGCGCAACCGGGCACGATCGGCGTCGGCTACAACACCATCCGCTTCGACGACGAATTCACCCGCTTCCTGTTCTGGCGCAACCTGATCGATCCCTACGCGCGCGAATGGCAGAACGGCTGCGGCCGCTGGGACATTCTCGATCTGGTGCGCACCGCCTGGGCGCTGCGCCCGGACGGCATCGCCTGGCCCAACCATGCGGACGGCCGCCCCAGCTTCCGGCTGGAAGATCTGGCCGCTGCCAACGGCCTGCAGCACGACAGCGCGCACGATGCGCTGTCGGACGTGTACGCGACGATCGCGCTGGCGCGGCTGATCCGCACGCACCAGCCGCGCCTGTTCGAATTCTGTCTGGAACTGCGCAGGAAAGAACGCGCGGCGGCGGAAATCAGCCTGCACGCGCCGCGCCCGTTCTTGCACGTCTCCGGCATGTTCGGCGTCGAACGCGGCTGCCTGGCGCTGATGTGGCCGCTGGCCCAGCATCCGACCAACAAGAACGAAGTGATCGCCTGGGATCTGGCGCACGACCCGTCCGAACTGCTGGCGCTGGATGCGGCGACGGTGCGCGAACGGCTATTTTCCGCCGCCGCCGCGCTGCCCGAGGGCGTGACGCGGCTGCCGATCAAGAGCGTACACATCAACAAGTCGCCGGTGGTGATCGGCAACCTGAAAACGCTGACGCCGGAACGCGCCGCGCACTGGGGCATCGACATCGAACAGGCGCTGCGCCACGCCGGCATCGCCGCCAGCCTCGATCCCGACAACCGGCTGGCGACGCTATGGCAGCAGGTGTTCGAACGGCCGGCGGCGGCAGCGGCCGATGTCGATCAGGACCTGTACGGCGGCTTCATCGGCAACAACGACCGCCGCAAGCTGGCGCAACTGCGCGAACAATCGCCGCAGCAACTGGCGCGGGCGCCGGCCTTCGACGATCCCCGGCTGGAGGAACTGCTGCTGCGCTACCGCGCCCGCAATTTTCCGCAAACCCTGTCGGCTGAGGAAAGCCGGCAGTGGGAAGCCCACCGCGCCGCGCGGCTGTTCGACGGCGCCGCCGGCGCCCGCACGCTGGAACAATTGTTCGAACAAATCGATCAGCTGGCGGAGCAGGCCGAAAACGACAACGGGGATGAGAACCGCGAGGAAATTCTGGGCGCGCTGTACGACTACGCCGAGGCGATCGCGCCGGAGCGGGAGTAGCGCACGGCATCTGGCTGCCCCTCGCCACCCTGCCTGCCTCCCGCGACCTGTCGTTCCGGCATGCTTTTGGCCGGAACCCGGTGGCGTTCGTGCTTCCGTGCTCAACACCGCCATGGCGCGATAAACCAAAGACACTGGGTTCCGGCCTGCGCCGGAACGACGGATTGGAAAGTGGGCGGCTTGCGGTCAGGACAAGGTTGCATCACCGAACTTCCACCACCCCGCCAACCTTTCTCCCTGTCGTTCCGGCAGGCTTTTGGCCGGAGCCCAGCGGCGTTCGTGCTTCCGTACTGAACGCCGCCATGGCGCGATGAACCACCGACACTGGGTTCCGGCCTGCGCCGGAACGACGGTTGGGAAGTGAGCGGCTTGCGGTCAGGACGAGGCTGCAGCACCAAACTCCCATCACCCCGCCAACCTTTCTCCCTGTCGTTCCGGCGTGCTTTTGGCCGGAACCCAGTGGCGTTCGTGCTTCCGTTCTCAACACCGCCATGGCGCAACGGACCAAAGACACTGGGTTCCGGCCTGCGCCGGAACGACGGGTTGGGGAGTGAGCGGCTTGCGACCAGGATAAGGCTGCATCACCAAACTCTCACCACCCCGCCAACCTTTCTCCCTGTCGTTCCGGCGTGCTTTTGGCCGGAACCCAGTGGCGTTCGTGCTTCCGTGCTCAACACCGCCATGGCGCAACGGACCAAAGACACTGGGTTCCGACCTGCGCCGGAACGACAAGTGGGGGAGCAATCGACTTGCGGTAAGCCATAAGTGGTCGTGCCGCCCAACTCTCGCCACTCCTGCCTGCTGCCCATCCCGTCGTTCCGGCGTGCTTTTGGCCGGAGCCCAGCGGCGTTCGTCCTTCCGTACTCAACGCCGCCATGGCGCGATGAACCACCGACACTGGGTTCCGGCCTGCGCCGGAACGACAGGGAGAAAGGCAATCGATTCGCGGTAAACCGGTGCTCGCGCTGCGCCAACCCGCGCCACTCCCGCTCACGACCGATGCGCGCCCAGCTCCGCCAGCCGCCGTTCCAGCTCCTGAATCCGCCCCAGCAGATTGACCGCCACCGCCAGCCCGGCGGCGTCCAGTTCGAAGTCGTCGCGCAGGCGGCGCGCGCGGCGCACCTGGACGATGCAGCTGGCGGCGAACAGGCGCGCGCCTTCGCGCACCGGTTGCAGCACGCCGGCTTCCACCAGCAGCGCCAGCTCGGTCGGCGCCAGCCCGGACAGTTCGGCCAGATCGTCGAACGAGCACACCGCGGTTTCACTCAGCCAGAGCGGGGCGTCGTCATGCACGGACATGCTCTGTATCCCTCTCAATGCGGCCGGCGCGGATCGAAGCGCGATTGCGCCGCCAGCTGACGGTACAGTTCGCGCTCGCCGTCGCCGACGGTTTTCGGTACTTCGATACGCACCACCGCGTACAGGTCGCCGTGCTCGCCGTTGGCGTCCGGCAGGCCGCGCCGCGCCAGCCGGAAGCGGCGCGCGGCGGTGGTGGCCGGCGGCACCGTCAGCTCCACCGTGCCGCCCGGGGTCGGCACCGGCACCGTCGCGCCCAGCACCGCTTCCCACGGTGCCAGCGGCAGGTCGCTGTACAGGTCGCGGCCGCTGATGCGGTACTGCGGGTGCGGCTGGATGTTCATCATGATGTACAGGTCGCCGTTCCGGCCGCCGCCTACGCCCTGCCCGCCCTTGCCGGCCAGCCGCAGCCGCTGGCCGTCCTGCAGCCCTTTCGGCACGCGCACGCGAAAGGTGCGGGAAACGCGGTGCTGCAGGCCGCTGGCGTCGTATTCCGGCACGGCCAGCGTCACGTCCACCTCGGCGCCCTGGTAGACCTGTTCGAGCGTCACCGTGGTCCTGGCTTCGTAATCCTGTCCGGCTCTTTTCAATGGTCCGCCCCGTCCGCCGTGGCCCTGCCGCGCCGCCGCCATCGCTGCCAGCAGATCGGCCAGATCGACATCGTCGAACGCCGCTGCCGACTGATGGAACTGCTGCTGCCAGTCGGGCGGCGGCTCGAAGTTTTCACCGGGCGCGCGCCGTCCGAGCTGATCGTATTCGGCGCGCTTTTCCGCATCCTTCAGCGTCGCGTAGGCTTCGGCGATTTCCTTGAAGCGCTCCTCGCCGGCCGGGTCCGTGGATACGTCCGGATGGTATTTGTGCGCCAGCTTGCGGTAAGCCTGCTTGATCTGCACCGCGCTGGCGTCACGCTCGACGCCAAGGATCTGGTAGTAGTCCTTGTATTTCATCGATTTACCGGAGCGGACGGGCGCTGCATGGCTATTTCCGCTGCCGTCCGGCCATGTAAGCGGCGGCGATGCGGTCCTGCACCCGGGTCAGCGCTTCCTGCTGTTCCCGGGCTTCGACGGCGGCGGCGGCCTTCTGCCGCGCGGCCTGCTGCTGTTGTTCCGGGGTCGGCGGCGGCAGTCTGGCGCCGGCCGTGCCGACGTTCGCGGCCAGCAGCGCTGCGACGATCAGGTGATGACGTGCGATGGGCATCTCGACCTCCTTGCGGTTGCGTGGCGGTGGGCGATGCGTCGATTATGAGCCATTTTCCGGCCGCGACATTGCCGCCCGGCCGTTCCGTCAACGCTTCCTTGCGCTCCATCATGCGTTGGCCGGGCGCGGCGGTATCGATCCCGGTTTTTTCCTTGTGGAACATGTTCCTTCCCTCCCCGGTGGCGGGGTGCCGGTCTGCGCTGGAACTGTCGGCATCGGCGACACGGTGACGGGTCGCTGAAAATTTGAGGGTCCTCGATCGAGCGGGTTCCGGCCCTGAAAATTCCGCGTCGCCGCCTTGCGGTGTCCGCTACACTTCCCGGTATTGACGAAAGGACGCATGATGAAATGGGAAGGCAATCGCGAAAGCGACAACATCGAGGACCGGCGCGGCGGCGGCGGCGGTGGTTTCGGCGGCCGCTCGATCGGCATCGGCACCGTGGTGGTGGCGCTGGTGGCTTCGTATTTTTTCGGCATCGACCCTGGCACGGTACTGGGGCTGTTGAGCGGTGGCGGTTCGGCGCCAGTGACGCAGCAGGCCGGACCGCCGGCGCAGGACGCCGAAACGCGCTTCGTCGCCACCGTGCTGGCCGATACCGAGGACACCTGGAGCGAACTGTTCCGCGCCAGCGGCGGCCGCTACGCCGATCCCCATCTGGTGCTGTTTTCCGGCAGCACGCCAACCGCCTGCGGCACCGGCGATGCCGCCACCGGGCCGTTCTATTGCCCGGGCGACCAGAAGGTTTACCTCGATCTGGATTTCTTCCGGCTGATGCGCCAGCGCTTCCAGGTCTCCGGCGATTTCGCCCAGGCCTACGTGATCGCCCATGAAGTCGGGCATCACGTGCAGAACCTGATGGGCATCATGCAGAAGATGGATGCCGCGCGCCGGCGCGCCACGCCGGCCCAGGCCAACGCGATGTCGGTGCGGCTGGAGTTGCAGGCCGACTGCTTCGCCGGCGTCTGGGCCTATCACGCGAATCAGGCGCGCAGCATCCTGGAAAGCGGCGACATCGAACAGGCGCTGGACGCCGCCAGCAAGATCGGCGACGACGCGCTGCAAAAGCAGGCGCAGGGTTACGTGGTGCCGGATTCGTTCACCCACGGCACCTCGGCGCAGCGGGTGCGCTGGTTCCGCCGCGGCATCGAGAATGGCCAGGTGTCCGCCTGCAACACCTTCGAGGCCAGCCAGCTGTGAGGCGTGGCGCATCCCCTGAACACCGTTCCTTTTCCCGTTTTCCTTCGACCCGATGAACCACGACCAGACCTTGCGCGCGTTGCGCGACGCGCTCGACGACCTGCGCCACGAGCGCATCGCGCTGCCTGAATTCTGCCGCCTGTGGCGCCGCCAGAGCGCGCTGCTGGCGGCGCTGCCGCCGCGCTATGCGCAAGTGCTGGAAGACGTGCTGGCGCGGCTGGAATCGGCGGCGCTGTTCGCCGAGGCCAGCTGCTCCTTCGATCAGCACGATCTGCTGGAGCACCTCGGCCTGTGGCTGGACAAGGCGCGGCTGGCCGCCGCCGGGGCGCCATGATGCCGGCCGCGGAACGCTTCGTGCTGGCCGGCGAGTACATCGAACTGAACCAGTTGCTGAAGCTGGCCGGCCTGTGCGCCAGCGGCGGCGCCGGCAAGGCGCTGGTGGCCAGCGGCGCGGTGCGGGTCGATGGCCAGGTCGAACTGCGCAAAACCTGCAAGATCCGCGCCGGACAGGTGGTGGAAGCCGAGGGGCAGCGCATAGAAGTGCTCGCCGGCTAGTCAAAAATTCACATACTAGCCCGTGTATTTTTTAAGACGAGCCATTGGCGCCCATGGCAGGTCGATTTCAAGGCATACTCCCCCCCTATTTTAAAAAGGAAGGAATCACGCATGGAAAACCCGGCTTCGATCCGGCAGTTCTGGTTCGGCGAGGAGGCCGACGATCTGCTCACCAGCCAGCGCCAGGCGGCGCTGTGGTGGGCCAAGGACGAGGCGACCGACCGCCTGATCCACCAGCGTTTCGAGAGCGCGCTGACGGCCGCCGCCGACGGCCGGCTGGACGATTGGGCCGACAGCGCCGAAGGCGTGCTGGCGCTGATCCTGCTGACCGACCAGTTCCCGCGCAACATGTATCGCGGCCAGGCGCGCGCGTTCGCCTTCGACGCGCAGGCGCGACGCTGGTGCCGCCACGCGCTGGAACGGCGCATGGACGCGGCGCTGCGGCCGATCGAGCGGGTGTTCGTCTACCTGCCGCTGGAACACTCGGAGGCGCTGGACGATCAGCGTCAGGTGCTGGAGCTGTTCGGCGCGCTACAGCAACAGGCGCCGGCCGGGCGGCGCGAGCTGTACGCCGGCTATCTGGATTTCGCGCAAAAGCACCACGACATCATCGCCCGCTTCGGCCGTTTTCCCCACCGCAACGCCATTCTCGGACGGCCATCGACGCCGGAAGAAAGCGCCTTCCTGCAGCAGCCCGGTTCCTCGTTCTGAGCGCGCCGGCATTGACTTCCCGCAACGTGGTCAAACCGTCATCCAGCCTCTAGAATGAATGATTCGGAGTCACGTTCTGCCAGGAGCGATCGATGAAGAATCAAGCGGAGCAAGGCACACCGGAAGCGGACCAGCCGGAAGAAAGACAGCGGCGCGACCTGATCCGCGCGCTCGAACCGCACGGCCTGCGGCTGCTGTCGGACCTGACGGCGATGAGCGCGCCGGAAGCGGCCAAATGGCTGATCTGGAACCTGCACGAAAACTTCGACGCCTTGCGCCAGCTGGAGCCGACGCTGTCGGCCCGGGTATCCGGCAGCCGGCTGACGCTGCGCGACGGGCCGGATGGCGGCGGCGAAAAGCGCATCGGATTCCGCTGCGGCTGGAAGCTCGGCCTGAAATATCCGGCCTACCAGAACGAACAGAGCTATCCCTTGGGCGACGGCCGGATCGAGCTGTCGATCGGCCCGCCGCCGCAGCCGCCGGCGCTGGCGCCGCGCCAGAAGGGCTACCTGCACACCGGCGCCGCGCCGTCGGCCGACCAGTTGTGCCTGTATGGCTGGATCGGCAGCGCGACCTGGGAGGAAATCCGGCCGCTGCTGTACTCCCCGCATCCGGACTGCCATGCCGACATCGTCCTGCGCGACCACGTCCTGTTCCCGGTCAGGAGCGGCTTCGATTTCGTCACCGGCCCGGCCGGCGCGATCGGCGTGACGGCCATCGAAATCCGCGTCTCCGCACATCCGCGCCCGAACACCTGGGTGAAGCAATGAACGCGCAACTGCATCCGGCCGCCGCCATGCCGGCCGACTCCAGCCTGATCTACATCGCCGATCCACTGTGCTCGTGGTGCTACGGCTTCGGCCCGGAACTGAGCGCCTTGCTGACCACCCTGCCCGGCGTGCCGCTCGACATCGTGGTCGGCGGCCTGCGCGCGCACAACACCGAAGTGCTGGACGACGCCACCCGCCTGACGTTGCGCGCGCACTGGCGCCACGTCGAACAGGCCACCGGCCTGCCGTTCCGCTACGAGGTGCTGGACCGCCCCGGCTTCATCTACGACACCGAACCGGCCTGCCGCGCGGTGGTAGCGGCACGCCGGCTGGCGCCGCAGGCAACGCTGGCGGTATTCCACGCGATCCAGCAGGCGTTCTACGCCGAAGCGCAGGAAATCACCGACGGCAAGGTACTGGCCGAGATCGCCGTGACGGCGCTGCGGCGCCAGGACATCGCCGCCGACAGCGCCAGCTTCCACGCGCTGTGGAGCGACGAGGAAACCGCCGCCGCCACCCGCGACGAATTCATCCAGACCCGGCGCTGGGGCATCGGCGGTTTTCCCACGCTGGTGCTGGAACACGGCGGCAAGCTGGAACTGGTGGCGGCCGGCTTCGCCCGCGCCGAAGTGCTGGCCGAACGCCTGCGCGAACTGGCGCAAACCGTGCCGCAACGCCCGTAATCCGGGCCTTCCGGGGACCGGCGCGGCGCGCCGGAAGGCGGCCCGCCACACCCAATCCGTTATGGTTTTTATGTTACTCTGTGGCAAAGACCGCCCCGCGACCAACCCGCGTCCTTCGTCCACGATGCGCTCCCACAACGAGTGCGTTCACGCGCCGCTTCCTTATGAAAAGGTTCCCGATCCGTTCCGCGCGTACCCTTGTCCCGGCCATCGCGGTCAGCGTCGCATTGCTGACGGTCGTGCTGATCGCCGCCCAGTTCTTCATCAGCATCGACCGCGCCCAGGCACACCGCGCGCAAACCAGCCAGATCCGCCGCACCCTCTCCGAACTCGATTCCGTGATCTGGCTGCTGCGCGACGCCCAGGCCGGCGTGCGCGGCTTCCTGCTGACCGACGATCCGGTGTTTCTCGATCCCTACGCGGATGCGCTGGCGCAGCTGGAAAACACCATGCTGTCGCTGCGCAACACCATCGGCAGCGAAACGCAGATCAGCGAACTGGTGCAGTTGCGCGCGCTGGTCGACGAAAGCCGGCGCTATCTCGAACACGCGGTGCGGCTGCAACGCGACAACGCCGACCCGGACGCCGCCGCCGCCTACATCAAGGCCGGCCACGCCGAGCAGGCGATCGGCCGGGTACGCGCCCAGGTCGGCCTGATGCAGGACCACGAACGCAGCTGGCTGACCACGCATGAAAGCGGCGTGCTGCTGAGCGCTGCGCACATCAAGACGCTGGTGCTGATCGGCACCGCCGTGGTCTGCCTGATGGTCGGCGGCGCCTTCTGGCTGCTGAAGCGGGAAATCCGCCATCGCTGGCGCACCGATCAGGCACTCGGTCTGGCCAACGCCAAGCTGCAGCGGCGCGCCAACCAGCTGAAGGCCAGCAATCAGGAACTGGAGAGTTTCAGCTATTCGATCTCGCACGACCTGCGCATCCCGCTGCGCGCGGTGATCGGCTATGCGCGCATGCTGGAAGAGGATTACGGCAGTCGGCTCGACTCCGAAGGGCGCCGGCTGCTGCAGGTGATCCGCGACAACGGCCAGCGCATGGGCCAGCTGATCGACGACCTGCTGGCGTTTTCGCGGCTCGGCCGGGCCGAACTGACCGCCAGCCAGATCGACATGCACGATCTGGTGGAGCCGCTGGTGGCCGAAGTCCACCGGCGCGACAAGCATGCCGCGGTCGAATTCGACATCCAGCCGCTGGCGCCGGCCTGGGGCGACGCCGCGCTGCTGCAGCAGGTCTGGATCAACCTGGTCGCCAACGCGGTCAAGTACAGCAGCAAGCGCGAGCAGCCGCGCATCCGCATCTGGTCGGACGCCGGCACCGGGGAAAACGTCTATTCGGTGGCCGACAACGGCGCCGGCTTCGACATGCAGTATTACGACAAGCTGTTCGGCGTGTTCCAGCGGCTGCACAGTGCCGACGATTTTCCCGGCACCGGAGTCGGGCTGGCGATCGTCCAGCGCATCGTCGCCCGCCACGGCGGTCGGGTGTGGGCCGAAGCCGAACCGGATCGCGGCGCCACCTTCCACTTCGCACTGCCGAACAAGGAGACTTCGAATGGATGATTTTTCCCAGATCGAAATCCTGCTGGTCGAGGACACCGCGACCGATGCCGAAATGACCATCCGCGCGCTGCGCCGGCGCGGGCTGGCGAACCATCTGGTCTGGGTGCGCGACGGCAGCGAGGCGCTCGACTTCCTGCTGCGCCAGGGCGCCTACAGCGGCCGCGACGGCAGCCGGCCGAAGCTGATCCTGCTCGACGTCAAGATGCCGAAGGTCGATGGCATCGACGTGCTGCGCCGTATCATGCAGGATGAAAGCCTGCGCACGTTGCCGGTGGTGATGCTGACCTCGTCGGCCGAGGAGCGCGATCTGGTCGAAAGCTACCGGCTTGGCGCCAACAGCTATATCGTCAAGCCGGTCGATAGCGAGGAGTTCGACCGCGTCGTCAGCGAGATGGGAATGTACTGGATGCTGGTCAACAAACTGCCCTCCTAGAGCGGGCCACCGGGCAATGGAACAGCGAATCAAGATACTGATGATCGAGGACGTCGAAACCGACGCCGAACTGGAACTGCGCGCGCTGCGGCGTGACGGCATCGAGCCGGACGCCCTGCGGGTGGAGACGCGCGACGCCTTCCTCGCGGCGCTGGAGCAGTTCGCGCCCGACATCATCCTGTCGGATTGCTCGCTGCCGCAGTTCGACGGTTTTTCGGCGCTGGCGCTGGCTTGCGAGCGCCGGCCGGAAGTGCCGTTCCTGTTCGTCTCCGGCACCATCGGCGAGGAAGTGGCGATCAGCGCACTGAAAAGCGGCGCGGTCGATTACGTGCTGAAAAGCAATCTGCAACGGTTGCCGCCGGCGGTGCTGCGGGCGCTGGAGGAAAGGCGCATGCGCGCCGCCCGGCGGCAGGCCGAATCGCGCTTTCGCGATCTGATCGAATTCGCGCCGGATGCGATGGTGCTGATCAACCAGCATGGCGCGATCGAAATCGTCAACCGCCGGATGGAACTGCTGTTCGGCTATCCGCGTGCCGAACTGGTCGGCCAGCCGTCCGGCATGCTGGTGCCGGCATGCTACGAAAAATGGCATCAGGCGCTGAATGACGAAGCGGCGCTGAGCCGGCTGCTGAAGGGCGGGTTGGCGCCGTTCGAAGCCTCCGGGCAGCGCCGCGACGGCTCCGGGTTTCCGGCCGAAATCACCCTGTCGCCGCTGCAGACCGCCGGCGAGCTGTGGATCTCGGGGGTGATCCGCGACATCAGCGAACGCCGCGCCCAGGAAGAGCGGCTGGCGCGCCTGACCCGCATCCGCACCATCCTCGGCAGCATCAGCGGCGTGATCCTGCGTATCCGCGACCGTCAGCGGCTGCTGCGCGAAGCCTGCCGGATCGTCGTCGAGGAAGGCCATTTCGCCGCCGCCGCGGTCGGCCTGGTCGATCCGGAAACCCTGTCCGTGACGCCAGTGGCATCGGCCGGCCTCGATCCGCGCTTCCTGCGCGAAATCCCGACCAGCGCCGACCCGCAGCAGCTGGGCGGCCAGGGCATGATCGGCACCGCCTTGCGCACCAAGCGGAACATGGTCGCGCACGACCTGCTGAACGCGCCGGCGCTGGCCCTGTCGCCGGCGACCTTCCTGGAATACGGCTACCGCTCGGCCTTCGTGCTGCCGCTGCTGGCCGGCGATCAGGCGATCGGCGTGCTGGCACTGTTCGCCACCACGCCGGAGGCTTTCGACGACGAGGAACAGCAATTGCTGACGGCGCTGACCGCCGACATCTCGTTCGCGCTCGACTACATCGCCAAGAGCGAACAGTTGAACTACCTGGCGTATTTCGACGCCATCACCGGGCTGCCGAACCGGGCGCTGTTCCGCGACCGCACCGCGCAGATGATCACGCCATCGGCCGGCGGCCAGCCGGAACGGATCGCCGTGGTGCTGATCGACATCGAGCGCTTCCGCGACCTGAACGACACGCTGGGCCGCGCCTGCGGCGACGACATCCTGCGCGTCGTCGCCCGGCGCCTGACCGACATCGTGCCCGATCCCAACCACCTGGCGCGGCTGAACGCCGACTGCTTCGCGCTGATCGTGCGCGAAAACGCCAGCGGCACCGAAGTGGTGAACCTGCTGGAACGCCGGCTGAATCCGCATCTGGCCGAACCGACGCCGATCCTGGAGCGCGAAGTGCGCCTGTCGGTCAAGGCCGGCATCGCCACCTTCCCGTCCGACGGCACCTCGGCCGACCTGCTGCTGCGCAACGCCGAAACGGCGCTGAAAAACGCCAAGGAAGCCAAGGCGCACTACCTGTTCTATACCGCCGAGATGAACCGCCGCACGGCGGAAAAATTCTCGATCGAAACCCGCTTGCGACGCGCGCTGGAACAGGAGCAGTTCCAGCTGCATTACCAGCCGAAGTACGACCTGCGCAGCGGCCGCATCGTCGGCCTGGAAGCGCTGTTGCGCTGGGAAGAGCCGGGCACCGGCCTGGTGATGCCCGGCACCTTCATCCCGGTGCTGGAGGAAACCGGCCTGATCGTCGAGGTCGGCGACTGGGTGCTGCGGCGCGCGCTGACCCAGCACCGCGAATGGTGCCAGGCCGGCATCGCGCCGCCACGCATCGCCGTCAACGTCTCGCAGCTGCAGCTGCGGCAAAGGGATTTCGTCGCCAACCTGCAGCAACAGCTGGGCGCCGACCGCGGCCACGCTCTGGAAATCGAAATCACCGAAAGCCTGTTCATGGAAGGCATGGACCGCGACGCCGCGCGCGGCAAGCTGTCGGTGTTGCGCGAAGCCGGCCTGACGGTGGCCATCGACGATTTCGGCACCGGCTATTCTTCGCTGTCCTACATCGCCCAGTTACCGATCGACACGCTGAAGATCGACCGCTCCTTCGTCTCCGACATGACCAGCAGCGCCAGCCATCGGGCGATCGTCTCGACCATCATCTCGCTGGCCCATTCGCTGAACCTGACGGTGGTCGCCGAAGGCGTCGAAACCCGGCAGCAGGCGCGCCTGCTGCAGGACTTCGGCTGCGACCAGATCCAGGGCTTCCTGCACACGCCGGCGCTGCCGCCGGTCGAACTGGCGACGCTGCTGCGGCGCGATCTGGAGCTGGCCGGCTGAACCGTCCGGCAAACGCCGTCAGGTGCCCAGCCACTGGCGCGCCAGGTAGATCAGCAGACCGACGCAGCCGCCCACCAGCGTGCCGTTGACGCGGATGAACTGCAGGTCGCGGCCGATGTTCTGTTCCAGCTTGTCGACGATTTCCTCATCCTTCCACTCGGCCACCCTGGCGGCGATGAAACCGCCCAGCCGGGGCCGGTATTCGTCGATCAGCGCCGGCGCCGCCTGCAGGATGCAGTCGTTGATCCATTGCCGCATCGCGCCGTCGTCGCGCAACGTCAGCGCCAGCCGATGGACGGCGCCGGCGGCACGCGCGCGCACGCTGGAATCGGGCCGCCGCAGGTCGGCCGCCAGCCATTGCCGCAAGTCGCGCCACAGTCCATTCAGGTAATCGGCCACGCACGGGTCCTCGGCCAGCTGGCGCTGGAACTGCTCGATACGCAAGCGCCAGTCCGGGTCGCTCTGCAATTTTTCGATCAGCGCGGCGATCATGCGCTGGAAGTCGTGCCGCAGCGCGTGCCCGGCATCACCGTTGACTTCATGCAGCAGGCGCAGGATGGCGGCGACGATCCGTTCGGCAGCGATGCGCCCGCCAGCCAGTTTCAGACGGTCGAAATACAGCGGCAGCTCGTCGGCCAACATGCGCTCCATCCGCTCGCGCGTCTCCGGCCGCGCCAGCCCGGCCTCGATCATTTCCAGCAGGTGATCCAGCAGCGCCTGATGGCGGCCATCGGCGGTCAGCGCGGCCAGCAGGCTGCCGGCCAGCCGCGCCAGATCGAAACGACCGATACGGGCGGCGGCGGCACGCTGGAAATACTCGCGCACCTGCTCCTCGTCCAGCGCCTCCAGCGCCCAGGACAGCGTGCGCACCGCCAGCTCGCCGAAGCGATCGGCATTCTCCTGACGCGCAAACCACGCGGCGGCGCGGCCAGCCGGATCGAACTGGCGGATCACCGCCAGCACCCGCTCGGTGGCGAAGAATTCGCCCTGCACGAAGGCGCCGAGATTGCTGGCGATACGCTCGCGGTTAGCCGGGATGATCGCGGTATGCGGAATGAATGACAGCCCGAGCGGATGCCGGAACAACGCCACCACCGCGAACCAGTCGGCCAGCGCCCCGACCATCGCTGCCTCGGCAAAGGCGGCAACGTAAGGCCAGGCCGGGTGCGCGTGCTGGAAGCGGGTAGCCAGCGCGAACACCGCCACCGCCAGCAGCAACAGGCCATTGGCCAGCCATTGCATGCGGCGCAGGCGCCGCCGCCGGTCCGCCGCATCGCTCGCCGACGGCGGAGTTGCCGGTATTGCATTCATCGCCGGCCCTCCCGGCGTTTTTCGAGAATATGGGGAGTATGCCGAAAAAACATCTGTTTCCGCTTGTAAATGTTATGGATTCAAAAATACCACATCCAGTATCTTTTCCATCAAGGCCAATATCTTTCATTCGGGAACGAAATTGCCGGCTCGCCGACTAACTTTGTTAGCAATAAAACCAAGGGAGCTTCATGCAGACGAAAAAAATCAGGACATGGCTGGCGGCGCTGCTGGCCGGCAGTCTGGTGCTGACCTCGGCATCGGCCTTCGCCTTCGGCTTTCCCGATGTCGCCCGGCAGGCCCGGAAACTGGCGCAAACCGCCTACAAGAAACCGGCCAGCAATCTGCCGAAGGCGATCGAAAGCCTGTCGTATGACCAATACCGCGACATCCGTTTCAATACCGACAAATCCCTGTGGCGCAGCAACAAGCTGCCGTTCGAAGTGGCGTTTTTCCACCAGGGACTGTTTTACGACCACCCGATCAAGATCAACGAAATCGTCGGCACAAGAGTGCGCGAAATCAAATTCGATCCACATTCCTTCAACTACGGCAAAAACACCATCGACCCGAAACAGCTCCAACAACTGGGGTTCGCCGGCTTTCGCGTGCATTACCCGCTGAACACGCCGAAATACAAGGACGAGATGCTGGTGTTCCTCGGCGCCAGCTACTTCCGCGCGCTCGGCAAGGGGCAGCGCTATGGCATCTCGGCACGCGGACTGGCGGTCGATACGGCGCTGACGTCAGGCGAGGAATTTCCGCAGTTCACGCAATTCTGGCTGGAACGGCCACGCGCCAACAGCAAGGAGCTGACCATCTATGCATTGCTCGATTCGCGCCGCGTCACCGGCGCCTACCGCTTCATCGTGCGGCCCGGCAGCGAAACCACGGTCGAGGTCAAGTCGCAGCTGTACCTGCGCGAAAACGTCACGATACTCGGCATGGCGCCGCTGACCAGCATGTATTTCTTCGGCGAAAACCAGCGCTCGGCGGTCGAGGATTACCGGCCCGAGGTGCACGATTCGGACGGCCTGTCGGTGCAGTCCGGCACCGGCGAATGGATCTGGCGGCCGTTCGTCAATCCGAAGCGGCTGCTGGTCACCTCCTACGCGCTGGACAACCCGCAGGGCTTCGGCATGATGCAGCGCGACCGCGCCTTCGCCGACTACCAGGACCTGGAAGCGCATTACGAAAAGCGGCCGAGCGTGTGGATTCAGCCGAAGGGCAAATGGGGCAGCGGCCGCGTCGAACTGGTGCAGATTCCGACGCCGGACGAAACCAACGACAACGTGGTGGCGTTCTGGGTGCCGGAGCAGATGCCGAAACCGGGCCAGCCGTTCGACCTCGAATACACGATGCGCTGGCAAAAGGAGCGCGAAACCACGCCGCCGCTGTCGTGGGTCACGCAGACCCGGCGCGGCCACGGCTATACCCACAAGGTCGATGACAGCCTGGCGCTGATCGTCGATTTCGAAGGCCCGGCCCTGGCCAGGCTGGCACCGGAAACCAAACTGGAAGGCGTGGTCACCACCGACGCCAACGGCAAGCTGCTGGAAACCACCGCCTACCGCAACGACGTCACCGGCGGCTGGCGGCTGGCGGTGCGCTTCAACCGCGCCGACGAAACCAAGCCGGTCGAGCTGCGCGGCTATCTGCGCAAGGACAACGACACCCTATCGGAAACGTGGAGCTACATATTACCCCCCAACTAGGCGCTCTCCCGGCGGACGCCGAGGCGCCCGCCGTCACGGTCCCGCCGCCGTGTGAAGAATATCTGTGCCGCCTGCCATTGTCGGCGGCGCAGCGTCAGGCGGCGCGTGCCGCCGCCGCGCGCGCCAACACGTCGCCGCGCGAGGCGATGCGGGCGCTGCACCAGGCGCTGGCCGGCAGCCCGCTGGATGGCGGCAATCCGGCCTACGCCTCCACCGCCGCGCGGCTGGAAGCGCAGGGCGAGACGCCGCCCGCCACGCCGCCGGCCTGCCGCCGCCGCATTGCCACTACGCCACCGCCGAAACGCATCTCGATGATGCCGCAGCCGTGGGGTGCGCTGAATCCGCTGATCCGCTGGTTCCGCACCTTGATCGGCGCCGGCGAACCGGCAGTGCCGCCGATCCGCCAGGGTCCGCCGGCCGCCGATGCGCCCGATCCGCACGGCGACTGGCAGCGCAGCGGCGGCTGGCGGCGGCTGATCCTGCTGTTCCTGATGTTCGGGCAGACCGCGCTGGCCACTTATTTCATGAGCGCAGTGCTGCCGTACCACGGCACGCAGCCGATGGAAATGGTGACGCTGGCGCTGTTCGCGGTGCTGTTCTGCTGGGTTTCGGCCGGCTTCTGGACCGCGATGGCCGGCTTTCTGGTGCTGCTGCGCGGCCGCGACCGCTACATGATCTCGGCCTCGGCCGCCAGCGACGCGCCGATCGACGCCGCCGCCCGCACCGCGATCGTGATGCCGATCGCCAATGAGGACGTCGCCCGAGTGTTCGCCGGCCTGCGCGCCACCTATGAATCGGTGCAGCGCAGCGGCACGCTGGAGCATTTCGATTTCTTCGTGTTGAGCGACAGCAGCGAACCGGACCTGTGCGTGGCCGAGCTGGCCGCCTGGAAGGCGCTGTGCGGCGCGGTCGACGGCTTCGGCCGCATCTTCTACCGGCGCCGACTGCGCCGGGTCAAGCGCAAGAGCGGCAACATCGACAACTTCTGCCGCCGCTGGGGCGCCAACTACCGCTACATGATCGTGCTGGATGCCGACAGCGTGATGAGCGGCGACTGCCTGGCGACGCTGGTGCGGCTGATGGAAGCCAATCCGGGCGCCGGCATCATCCAGACCGCGCCGCGCGCGTCCGGCCGCGACACGCTGTACGCGCGCATCCAGCAGTTCTCGACGCGCGTCTACGGCCCGTTGTTCACCGCCGGCCTGCACTACTGGCAACTGGGGGAATCGCACTACTGGGGCCACAACGCCATCATCCGCATGGCGCCGTTCATCCGCCATTGCGCGCTGGCGCCGCTGCCGGGGCGCGGGTCACTGGCCGGCGACATCCTGTCGCATGACTTCGTCGAGGCGGCGCTGATGCGGCGCGCCGGCTGGGCGGTGTGGATCGCCTACGACCTCGACGGCAGCTATGAGGAAATGCCGCCGAACCTGCTGGACGAACTGAAGCGCGACCGCCGCTGGTGCCACGGCAACCTGATGAACTTCCGGCTGTTCACCGCGCACGGCATGCATCCGGTGCACCGCGCGGTGTTCGCCACCGGCGTCATGGCCTACCTGTCGGCGCCGCTGTGGTTCCTGTTCCTGGCGCTGTCGACCGGCATGCTGGCCTCGCACGAGCTGACGGTGCCGCAGTATTTCGTGCAGCCGCGCCAGCTGTTTCCGATCTGGCCGGAATGGCATCCGGAGAAGGCGCTGGCACTGTTTTCCGCCACCGCCACGCTGCTGTTCCTGCCGAAGATCCTGTCGGTGCTGCTGATCTGCCTGCAAGGCGCGCGCCAGTTCGGCGGCCGCCTGCGGGTGACGCTCGGGATGCTGATCGAACTGGTGTTTTCGGCGCTGCTGGCGCCGGTGCGGATGCTGTTCCACACCCGCTTCGTCACCGCTGCCTTCCTCGGCTGGGCGATCCGCTGGAAATCGCCGCCGCGCGACGATGCCGAAACCTCCTGGGGCGAGGCGCTGCGCAAGCACGGCGGCCATACGCTATTGGGGCTGGTGTGGGGCGGCGGCGTGTTCTGGCTGAATCCGTCGTTCCTGCTGTGGCTGCTGCCGATCGTCGGCGCGCTGGTGCTGTCGATTCCGCTGTCGGTGTTTTCCAGCCGCGTCTCGCTCGGCCGCCGGATGCGCCGAATGCGGCTGTTCCTGATCCCGGAAGAAGCCGAACCGCCGCGGGAATTGCGCGCCACCAGCGACTATCTGGCGGCCACGCCGGCGCTGCCGGGCCTGCCGGAAGCCGTGGTCGATCCGGGCGTCAACGCCTTGCTGTGCGCCGCCGCTACCGCCCGCCCCGGCCTGCCGCCGGATACCCGCGAGCAGCATGCGCAACTGGCCCGGCTGGCGCTGGAAAATGGCGCCGACGCGCTGACGCCGGAGCAGGCGCGGCTGCTGCTGCAAGACCCGCTGGCGCTGGCGCGGCTGCACTTCGACGTATGGAGCGCGCCGCAGGCGCACCCGCAATGGCAGGCGCTGACCGCGCCGGCCGCCGCCGTTACTGGATGATCCGATAGCACGGCGTGTAATGGCTGCCCGGCAGCTTCATGCGCTGCTGCTCGATGAAAGAGCGCAGCAGCGCATCCATCGAACGCATGATCTCCCGCTCGCCGTGCAGTTCGAACGGCCCGTGCTGCTCGATCGCGCGGACGCCCTGCTCCTTCAGATTGCCCGCCACCACGCCGGAAAAGGCGCGCCGCAGATTGGCCGCCAGCCGGTGCGGCGGCTGGTTGCGCTGCAACGCCAGGCCGCGCATGTTTTCATGAGTCGGCAGAAACGGCTGCTGCAGGTCGGGATCGATCTTCAGCATCCAGTTGAAGTAGTAGGCGTCGCTGTGCTCCTTGCGGAAGGCCCGCGCGTGCCGGATGCCGGTTTCCATCTCCCGCGCCACCGCCGCCGGGTCGTCGATGATGATGCGGTAATGACTGCGCGCCTGCGGCCCCAGCGTATCGGCGATGAAGCGGTCGATCTGCTCGAAATACGGCGCCGCCGAGGCCGGGCCGGTAAACACCAGCGGAAACGGCAGCCCGGCATTGTCCGGATGCAGCAGGATGCCGAGGATGTACAGGATTTCCTCAGCGGTGCCGACCCCGCCGGGGAACACGATGATGCCGTGACCGAGCCGCACGAAGGCTTCCAGCCGCTTTTCGATGTCCGGCAGGATCACCAGATCGTTGACGATCGGATTCGGCGCTTCGGCGGCGATGATGCCCGGCTCCGAGATGCCGATGTAGCGGCCGCCGGCAATGCGCTGCTTGGCATGGCCGATGGTGGCGCCCTTCATCGGCCCCTTCATCGCGCCCGGCCCGCAGCCGGTGCAGATGTCCATCGCGCGCAGGCCGAGCTGATAGCCGACTTCCTTGGTGTAGCGGTATTCGTTGTCGGAAATCGAATGCCCGCCCCAGCACACCACCAGGTTCGGACTGATCAGCGGCCGCAGCAGATTGGCGTTGCGCAGGATGTGGAACACGGTGTCGGTCAGGCCGGCCGAGGTGGCGCGGTCGAATTTCGGATTGCGGCTGATTTCGCCATGCGCGTACAGCACGTCGCGCAGCACCGCGAACAGATGCTCCTGGATGCCCTTGATCAGCTTGCCATCGACGAACGCCGAGGCCGGGGCGTTGCGCAGCTCCAGCTTGATGCCGCGCTCGCGCTCGATCACCGCGATCGAGAAATCCGGATAGCGCTCCAGCAGCTCCTTGCCGTCGTCGATGCGGTTGTCGCAATTCAGCACCGCCAGCGAGCAGTTGCGGAACAGCCGGTACAGGCTGCCCTGGCTGGTGTCGTGCAGCTGGCGCACTTCGGCGCGGGACAATACTTCCATCCGGCCTTCGGGAGAAATCTGGGTGTCGACGACGGGGTAATCCATGCGGGCTCGATTCGGTATCGGGTGAGTTGACCCGTCGCCGCCGGGCGGCTGCGGGAAGCGCCGGCGCGGCGGGCGGGGACTTTCATTGTAATCGGCGCGGCGTCGCGGCGATGGCGCCAGTTCCGCGCCGCCAGGCTGACGCTGCTCTCGGTCATTTTTCAGGAAACAAGGAGTATAGGAATTTTTCGTATATCAGATGCCCGTCACAGGACAGGTATGCGAGGAGTATCTGTCAATCCACAACCTGCGCGGCGGGCCTGGGGCGGCTCGCGGCATAATGAGGCACATTTGTTACCGGAAATCCCTTGGCTTGCGCCGGCACGATTTCCGTCCATCGCAAGGATAGTCAATGCAAGACCACAAGGAATTTACCGAAGCCGACTGGCGCCGTTTTCTGCTCAGCATCGGCGAAAACCCCGAGCGCACCGGCCTGGCCGAAACGCCGCAACGGGTGGTGCGCGCCTGGCAGCACTGGACCTCCGGCTACGGCCAGGACCCGGCCGAAGTGCTGAAGGTGTTCGAGGATGGCGCCGAGCAATACAACGAACTGATCGTGGTGCGCGGCATCCCGGTCTACAGCCATTGCGAGCATCACCTGGCGCCGTTTTTCGGCATGGCGACGATCGGTTACACGCCGAACGGCAAGATCGTCGGCCTGTCCAAGCTGACCCGGCTGGTGGACTGCTTTGCCAAGCGGCTGCAGGTGCAGGAGCGGCTGACGATCCAGATCGCCGAAGCGCTGATGACGCACATGCAGCCGCTGTCGGTCGGCGTGGTGATCCGCTGCCGCCACCTGTGCATGGAAAGCCGCGGCATCCGCACGCCGGGCGAGGAAACCGTCACCTCGGCCTTGCTGGGCGAACTGCAGACCAATCTGGCGCTGCGCACCGAATTCCTGGCGCTGGCGCGGGAGAAGGATTGAGGCCGGCAGGTCGAAAACCAGTCGGCTCAGTGAAACCAGGGTCAGTGTTTTTTTTCGCGGCCTTATCGCGAAAATTACACTGACCCTGCGTTCACGGACTAGCGGCAATCACCCAAAACTCCGACGTGCGTAGTGTGCGCTTCGTCGTCCGTCAAAACTCTGCCCCCCCCGTTTTGACTCCGATGCCACCGCGCGGCGTTTCTCTCTACAGGAAGTGATCCAGCAGCTTGCGGCTGACCTTGTCGAGCGCGCCGACCTCGCGGATCAGGAACTGGATGCCGTGACTGTCGGAAATCAGCAAGCGGCCATCGCCGATGCGGCGGATGTCTTCCTCGCCCTTCAGCACGAAGCGGGTGGCGCCGCGATCGGTTTCGACGCTCCAGGTGCTGGGCGTGGCAAAGCTCGACACTTCGACGATGCGGCGGATTCTCGGCAGGAATTCGCGGCTCGCCAGTTCTTCCTCGATCAGCTCGCGCGCCGCCGCCGGCAGTTCCGCCAGCGTCTCGATCCAGCACAGTTCACGGCCATTGCCAGCCACCAGGGCGACCCCTTCGTCGGGCGCGGCGATCGGAAAGGCCCGCACCGGCGCCACTTCCTGCGGGACCTCGTCGCCGACGCGATACACCAGCCGGCCAAGCGTGTTGCGGCTCAGTTCAAAATCGTTCATGCCGCCACCTCCCGTACCGGCGCGGCGGTCGATGCCACGCTCTGTTCGCTTTCCTCCGACGGCTGCGCCAGGTCGGTCTCGTTCAGTCGCGCCTGCGCCTGGTGCAGCTTGAAGTAGGCTCCCTGGCGCGCCATCAGGTCTTCGTGCGGGCCGAGTTCGACGATCTGGCCGCGATCCAGCACGACGATGCGGTTGGCGCGGCGCAGCGTCGACAGCCGGTGCGCGATCGCGATCGTGGTGCGGCCGCGCACCAGATTGTCGAGCGCGGTCTGGATTTCGCGCTCGGTGGTGGTATCGACCGACGAGGTGGCCTCGTCGAGGATCAGGATATGCGGATCGATCAGCAGCGCGCGCGCGATCGAGATGCGCTGGCGCTCGCCGCCGGACAGCGTCTGGCCACGCTCGCCGACCAGCGAGTCATAGCCGTGCGGCAGCCGCAGGATGAATTCGTGCGCATGGGCGGCGCGCGCGGCGGCGATGATCTCGGCGCGGGTGGCATCCGGCTTGCCGTAGGCAATGTTGTCGGCGATGGTGCCGAAGAACAGGAACGGCTCCTGCAGCACCAGCCCGATATTGCGCCGATAACCGGCAATCGAGAACTGGCGGATGTCGGTGCCATCCACCGAAATCTCCCCTTCCGACACGTCGTAGAAGCGGCAGATCAGGTTCACCAGCGTGCTCTTGCCGGAACCGCTGTGGCCGACCAGGCCGATCATCTCGCCCGGCTCGATCGACAGGCTCAAGTCGCGGATCACCGCCTGATTGCCGTAGCGGAAACCGACGCCGTTCAGCTCGATCCGCCCATGCAGGCGGCCCGGCTCCACCGGCTGGGCCGCTTCCGGCACGTTGGAAACGTGGTCGAGAATGTCGAAGATGCGCTTGGCGCCGGCCGCCGCCTTCTGCGTCACCGAAACGATGCGGCTCATCGAGTCGAGCCGGGTGTAAAAACGGCTGATGTAGGTGATGAACGCGGTCAGCACGCCCACCGTGATGTCGCCGTGGCCGACCTGCCAGATGCCGACCGCCCAGACCACCAGCAGGCCGATTTCGGTCAGCAGCGTGACGGTCGGCGAAAACAGCGACCAGATGCGGTTGACGCGGTCGTTGACCGCCAGATTGTGGCGATTGGCATCGCGAAAACGATCGGCCTCGCGCTTTTCCTGGGCAAAGGCTTTCACTACGCGGATGCCGGGAATGGTGTCGGCCAGCACATTGGTCACTTCCGACCAGATGCGGTCGCACTTTTCGAAACCGTGCCGCAGACGGTCGCGCACCACGTGGATCATCCAGGCGATGAACGGCAGCGGCAGCAGCGTCACCAGCGCCAGCCACGGATTGATCGATACCAGGATCGCCGCCGTCATCGCAATCATCAACACGTCGGTGGCGAAATCCAGCAGATGCAGCGACAGGAACACGCAGATACGATCGGTTTCCGAACCGATGCGCGTCATCAGGTCGCCGGTGCGCTTGCCGCCGAAATACTCCAGCGACAGCCGCAGCAGGTGCTGGAAGGTGGTGGTGCGCAGATCGGCGCCGATCCGCTCCGACACCAGCGCCAGGATGTAGGTCTTGACCCAGCCAAGTACCCACGCCAGCAGCGCCGAGGCCAGCAGCCCGCCCAGGTACATGCCGGCCAGCGGATAGTCGATCGGCTTGCCGTTCTGGTACGGAATCAGCACCTCGTCCATCAGCGGCATGGTCAGGTAGGGCGGCACCAGATTGGCGGCGGTCGCCACCAGCGTCAGCACGAAGCCGGCCAGCAGCTGCCAGCGGTACGGCCGGGCGAAGCGCCACAGACGGAACAAGGTCGAAGTCGATGGCGGCACCGCCTCCGGCCGACTGCAGGCGGCACAGGTTTCCTGGGGCGCCAGCGGCGCGCCGCACTCCGGACACGATTCGCCCGGCATCGCCGAGGCCGGCGCGGCGGTGCCGGCCAGGGCCGCGCACTGCTGCTCGAACTGCCGCAGCAGTTGCAGCGCCGCCGGATTGTTGCCCAGCGTAAACCGCCAGCTGCCGATACGGCGGCCATGCTGCTGCAGTTCCAGCGTGCCGACGCCGGCATGATCGCGCAGCGCCAGCGCCAGATCGGCGTCCAGCGCCCATTCGCGCCAGCCGCTGCCGTCACCGGCCAGCAGGCGGCGCCCGGTCAGCGCCACCACTCCGGAGGCAAAGCGCAGGCGCGCGTCCAGGTCCAGATCCAGTACCGCCAACAAGGCCTCCTGCCCGTCCAGCCGGGATTGCAGATCGGTTCTCCAGGAAACAGGCTGAGGCTCACTCGTAGACGACATTCAATACTCGATTTCGATGGAAACAGCGGGAATCCGCGGGAAAGGCCGGCGGACAGCAGCGGCCGAAGCTTACAGGAATACCGCCAGGAGGGCGGTCTTGCGCTATCCAACGCGCCAACCGGGAATTTTGTTGACCAGAACAAGATTTATTTCGATTTGCGGTAAACCAAATCCACCCTGCCACGTTAAGGACGGTTACGTACCTCATTTTTTGTCCACCACCCGGCACGTGACCATGAACGACAAGACCATCGACATCACCAGGGTAACTTTCCTGCGCGGCCCCGGTATCTGGACCTACCGCCCGGCGCTGGAAGCCTGGGTCGACATCGGCGCGCTGGAGGATTGCCCGTCCAATACCATTCCCGGTTTCTACGAGCGCCTGACCGCCTGGCTGCCGGGCCTGATCGAGCACAAGTGCGGCATCGGCGAGCGCGGCGGCTTCCTGCAGCGGCTGCGCGACGGCACCTGGCCGGCGCACATCCTGGAACACGTGACGATCGAACTGCAGAACCTGGCCGGCATGCCGAGCGCATTCGGCAAGGCGCGCAGCACCCCGGTGCGCGGCGTCTACAAGCTGGTGGTGCGCGTCAGCGACGAGCGCGTCGGCCGCGCCGCACTGTACGCCGGCCGCGATCTGGTGATGGCGGCGATCGAGGACCGTCCCTATGATCTGGCCGCCACCCTCAAGACGCTGCGCGACATGGTTGACCAGCTGTGCCTTGGCCCCAGCACCAGCTGTATCGTCAACGCCGCCGAGGAACGCCGCATCCCGTTCATCCGCCTGAATGACGGCAATCTGGTGCAGTTCGGCTACGGTGCCCGTCAGCGCCGCATCTGGACCGCCGAAATCGACCGTACCAGCGCCATCGCCGAAGGCATCTCGCGCGACAAGGACCTGACCAAGGACCTGCTGCGCGCCTGCGGTGTGCCGGTGCCGGAAGGACGGCTGGCCGAGAATCCGGCCGATGCCTGGGAAGCCGCCTGCGACATCGGCGTTCCGGTGGTGGTCAAGCCGTCCGACGGCAACCACGGACGCGCGGTATCGATCAATCTCACTACCCGTACCGAAATCGAAGCCGCCTGGCATGCCGCCGACAAGGAAGGCAGCGGCGTGCTGGTCGAACGCTTCGTTCCCGGCAACGAGCACCGGCTGCTGGTGGTCGGCGGCAAGGTAGCCGCCGCCATCCGCGGCGAAGCGGTCTACATCATCGGCGACGGCCGCTCCACCGTGGAGCAGCTGATCGACCTGCAGATCAACAGCGATCCACGCCGTGGCGACCAGGAAGACTGTCCGCTGAATCCGATCCTGTACGACCAGGAGCCGGGCGTCCGGCTGGAGCTGGCGCGCCAGGGCTATCAGCGCGATTCGATCCCGGCCGCCGGCAAGAAGGTGCTGGTGCAGCGCAACGGCAACGTCGCCATCGACGTCACCGACCAGGTCCACCCGCAGGTGGCGGCGGCGGCAACGCTGGCCGCGCGGGTGGTCGGTCTGGACATCGCCGGGGTCGATCTGGTGGCCGAGGATGTCGGCCGCCCGCTGGCGGAACAGCAGGGCGCCATCGTCGAAATCAACGCCGGCCCCGGCCTGCTGATGCACCTGAAGCCAGCCGAAGGCCAGCCGCGCCCGGTCGGACGCGCGATCATCGACCACCTGTTCACGCCGCAGGAAACCGGCCGGATTCCGGTAGTCGGCATTTCCGGCAGTCGCGGCAAAACCGCAGTGGCGCGCCTGCTGGCACGCCTGCTGCACCTGCAAGGCACCTATACCGGGCTGGCCTGCAGCGACGGCCTGTTCCTGAACCACCGTCAGGTCGAGCGCGGTGACTGCGCCAACTGGCAAGCCGGCCACCGCCTGCTGCTGAACCGTGCGGTCGAAACCGCCGTATTCGAAACTGGCCTGCAGGCGATCCTGACCGAGGGCCTGCCTTACGACCGCTGCCAGGTCGGCGTGGTCACCAATCTGGACACCGGCGCGACACTGCCCGATTACTACATCAACGACGCCGAACAGCTGGCCAACGTCCTGCGCACCCAGGTCGATGTGGTGCTGCCGGACGGCGTGGCGGTGCTGAATGCCGCCGATCCGGAGGTGCTGGCGCTGGCGCCGCTGTGCGACGGCGAAGTGATGCTGTTCGGCCGCAATGGCGCGGTTGCGGCGCTGATGTCGCATCGGCAAAACGGCGGACGCGCGGTTTTCCTCGAAGGCGCGCGCGTGATTCTGGCCGACGGCCAGAATCAGACCACCCTGGCCACCCTTGGCCCGGACATCCTGTTCGCGCCGGCGGCGCCGGCCCGCATCGAGACGGTGCTGGCGGCGGTGGCCGCCGCCTGGGCGCTCGGCATGCCGGCCGACGTGATCCGCGCCGGACTCGAAACCCCGCCGGAAAAACCGGCCGGTTTCCCCGCCAATCACCAATCCACCGTTTTGCACTGACGCGAAACGGCTCAGAAAGGAACTGCTCATGGATATATCGCGGATACGGGCACTGCGCGGCCCCAACCTGTGGAGCCGGCGCACCGCCATCGAAGCCATCGTCAGCTGCTCCGGCGCGGAACGCTCGGTTGCGTCGATTCCCGGTTTCGAGGCGCGATTGCGCGCCCGTTTCCCGCAGATCAGCTTCCTGCATCCGCACGAAGAGGAGCCGGTGCTGTCGCTGGCGCACGTGCTGGAATACGCCGCATTCGGTCTGCAGGCACAGGCTGGCTGCCCGATCTCGTTCTCCCGCACTGTCGAAACAGTCGAGAGCGGCACCTATCAGGTAGTGGTCGAATACACCGAAGAAGCGGTCGGCCGCCTGGCCTTCGAGCTAGCGCAGTCGCTGTGCCAGAGCGCGCTGGACGACCAGCCGTTCGCTCTCGATGCGGCACTGGAACAGTTGCGCGAACTGGATGAGGACATGCGGCTCGGCCCCAGCACCGGCGCCATCGTCCAGGCCGCGGTGCGGCGCGGCATCCCGTTCCGGCGCCTGACCGAGGGCAGCCTGGTGCAATTCGGCTGGGGCAGCCGGCAGCGCCGCATCCAGGCCGCGGAAACCGATTGCAGCAGCGCCATCGCCGAAGCGATCGCGCAGGACAAGGAATTGACCAAATCGCTGCTGGCCGCCGCCGGCGTGCCGGTGCCGAGCGGCCGCGCGGTCGACAGCGCCGAAGACGCCTGGGCCGCCGCGCAGGAAATCGGCGCGCCGGTGGTGGTCAAGCCGCGCGACGGCAACCAGGGCAAGGGCGTCGCGGTCAACCTGAACAGCCGCGAGGAAGTGCTGGCCGCCTACACCGCCGCCCATGAGGTCGGCGACGAAGTGATCGTCGAACGCTATCTGTCCGGCCACGACTACCGCCTGCTGGTGGTCGGCGACAAGCTGGTGGCGGCGGCCCGCCGCACGCCACCGCAGGTGATCGGCGACGGCGTGCAGACGATTGCCGAGCTGGTGCAGCAGGTCAACCGCGATCCGCTGCGCAGTTCCGGCCATGCCACGTCGCTGACCCGGATCCGGCTCGACGACATCGCCCGCGCCACACTGGCCCGGCGCGGCTACACGGTCGACAGCGTACCGGCCAAGGGGGTCCGCGTGGTGTTGCGCAACAACGCCAACCTGTCCACCGGCGGCACCGCCACCGACGTCACCGACGACGTCCATCCGGAAATGGCGGCGCGCGCGGTGGAAGCGGCGCGCATGGTCGGACTCGATGTCTGCGGCATCGACGTGGTCTGCGACAACGTCCTCACTCCGCTGGAAGAACAAGGCGGCGGCATCGTCGAAGTCAATGCCGCTCCCGGCCTGCGCATGCACCTGCAACCGTCGTTCGGCACCGGCCGCGCGGTCGGCGAGGCGATCATCGATTCGATGTACGCCCCGGGCGACAACGGCCGCATCCCGACGGTGGCGGTGTCCGGCACCAATGGCAAGACTACCACTGCCCGCCTGATCGCTCACATCATGAGCGGCAAGCAGCTGCGGGTCGGCCTGACCAGCACCGACGGCGTCTACATCGGCGGCGAACGGGTCGATACCGGCGATTGCAGCGGCCCGAAGAGCGCGCGCAACGTGCTGATGCACCCGGATGTCGATGCGGCGGTGTTCGAAACCGCGCGCGGCGGCGTGTTGCGCGAAGGGCTCGGTTTCGACCGCTGCAATGTCGCCGTGGTCACCAACATCGGCCTCGGCGACCATCTCGGCCTGAGCTTCATCAGCACCGTCGAGGATCTGGCGGTAGTCAAGAAAGTAATCGTGCAGAACGTCGCATCGACCGGCTACGCGGTGCTGAACGCCGCCGATCCGCTGGTCGCCAGCATGGCCAAGGATTGTCCCGGTTCGGTGATCTTCTTCGCCACCGAGCGCGACCATCCGCTGATCGCCACCCATCGCGCCAGGGGCTTGCGCGTGGTGTATCGCGACGGCGCCCACATCGTCGCCTTTGAAAACGGCCGCCGCGAAGAACTGGAACTGGCGCACATACCGCTGACCGCCAACGGCATGATCGGCTTCCAGGTCGAGAATGCGATGGCGGCAATCGCCGCCGCCTGGGGTCTCGGTATCGACTGGCAGACCATCCGCGCCGCCCTGGCCAGCTTCGTCAGCGATGCCGGCACCGCGCCAGGCCGCTTCAACCTGTTCACCTATCAGGGCGCGACGCTGATCGCCGACTACGGCCACAATCCGGACGCGATCCGCGCGCTGACCCACACCATCGAAAAAATGCCGGCGCGGCGCCGCATCGCCGTCATCAGCGGCGCCGGCGACCGCCGCGATATCGACATCCGGCGTCAGACCGAAATCCTCGGCGCCGCCTTCGACCAGGTGATCCTGTACGAAGACCAGTGCCAGCGCGGCCGCGCCGACGGCGAAGTGGTGGCACTGCTGCGCGAAGGCCTGGCAGGCGCGCCGCGCACCACGTCGATCCAGGAAATCCACGGTGAATTCCTGGCGATCGATACTGCCCTGGCGGGCCTGGAGGAAGGCGACCTGTGCCTGATCCTGATCGACCAGGTGGATGAGGCGCTGGCGCACATCGCCAGCCGGATCGACGGCACCCGGCCGCTGTCCGGCGACGACGGCGCACTGGCCACCGGAGTATCCGGCTGGCCGCTGACACATCAGGCAAGCGATGGCGCCGAGGCGCCGGTCCGGCAGGCGGCAGCCGGCTGATCACGCCGCACCTGCTTCGGCAGAAAAAGGCCCGCTGAATATCGTTCAGCGGGCCTTTTCTTTTGGTGATGCTTGATACCGGCGACTGGAAATATGGATGATGCGCCGCAACATCGAATCCTTCGGATAAAAAAAGCCCGCGAACCTTGCGGTTTGCGGGCTAAATCCAATTCTTTAGGAGGAAATTGGAGGAGACGGAAGAATCATACTGCGTCGCAGCATTGCTGTCCGCTTGAATATGATGATGAGTGACATTCAAATTGTTGATAACACCAAGTCCCCCAGCCTCTTTTCCCGTAGGAAACCGATTTCCCTGCTTAAGATTTTTTTAGGATTTGTTGAGTAAAGTATTAAGAAAAGCACCGCGCCTCTGTCCCTATCATGGGTTCCATTGCCGCACCGCTGCGGCAAGCGACATTTCCCTTGAGTAGACAGGAGCGACCATGAATTTCGACACTTCGGCAGTACCCCAACAGACTTCTCCCGCGCCGCGCTACGACATCTATCGTGGCATCCATAAGGCCTTGCGCGCATTCATGTGCGACACGTTGCTGCGGATCGGCCGACTGGACCCTACCGACCGTTCGGAAACCCGAGCTACCACGCAACAGCTGCGCGGTATGGCGGCATTCTGCGCCAGCCACCTCGCCCATGAAGACCGATTCATCCATCCGGCAATGGAACTGCGCCGTCCTGGCTCGGCCGTCAATCTGGCCAACGATCACCGACATCACGAGACCACGCTACAGGAAATCGACGGTCTGGCCGATCAGCTCGACCAGACCGCCGAGCCGGCCGTACTCGAACAACTGCAGCGCCTGCTCGCCGATTTCGTCGCCGACAGTCTGCTGCACATGAATATCGAGGAAACTTGGAACAACACCGTACTATGGGACACCCATGACGATGCCGAATTGGCGGCAATCGAGCAGGCCATCGTCGCCTCGATTCCACCTGACGAGATGGTGCTGTGCCTGCGCTGGATGCTGCTTGCCTTCAGCCCAACTGAACGCATCGCACTACTTGCCGGAATGCGGCAGAACACCCCGCAACCGGCCTATGAAGCGGCGCTGGCACTGGCACGCGATTGCCTCGTCACTCGCGACTGGAACCGACTGGCGCTGGCACTGGCGGAACAGCAGCCGCTGGCCGCCTGACACCGGTTCGTCATCGAAACGGCAACCGGGCACGGCAACGGGTCGATCCCGCCGCACCGCCTTCAGGAGCAGGCACCCACATCCACCAGTTGTAACGGCCGCGTCACGTTCAGCTGGAAACGGCCGCGCCCGGTCTTTTCGATTCGCATGCCGTGGCCGCGCTCGCTCAGGCGGCGCGCCAGCAGGATCAGCCGTGCCTCCAGGTTGTCGCTGATGTCCGGCAGGCGGATCCGGGCATCCAGACGCAGTTCGCGGTTGCTGAAGGCGACCCGGCCCTTTTCGGCATAATCACGCAGCAGCACCCAGAAAATCGAGCCGGCCACACCCTTGATCAGGTATTCGTCGCCGATGAAGATGCTGTCGTTTTCGGCGAAATACCGGACCACCATCGGCACACCCTGCGGCACTCCCGACACCCGCACTGCGCTTTTCTGCACCACTTCGTCGGTTTCCTCGGCGGCGTTCTGCAAGGCCGCGATCGCCTGGCCGATCTGCACGCACAAGATCACCAGCGCGTCCTCGTCGTCGTAACCAAAACGCAAATCCTGCGGGCTTTCGACGTACAGCACGCCGAGCAGCTTCTGACCGGCGATGATCGGCACCGCGCACTGACTGCGCGATTCGGCCAGTCCCGGCAGCGGGATTTCCGGCTCCGGCATGGCGGCGTCATCGCCGGGTTCAGTGTTCTGCTTGATCGTCCGGCCATAGGTGTATTCGGCGTTCATGTGACCGATACGAATCGGCGTACGCTCGCGCGCGGCAACACCGATCACGCCGCTGCCGAACGGAATTTCGGAACCGACCCCGGACTCCTCGTAACCCCTGCTGGCCACCGCGTACAGCCGATCGCGGGCAACATCGGTCATCAGCAGCATCGCATGATGAATATCCAGATACTCATGCAGGCAATCCAGCGTTTCCGCCAACAGATGTTCCAGATCGCGGCAAACGGCCAGCCGCCGCGCGCACAGCCGCAGCATCGCCAGCAGATTGCACGACGGCGCCGCGACCAGCGGTGTGCCCGCCACCGGCTCGATGCCGAGCACCTCGAAAATATCGGAGCCGAGCAAGCGGAACACGCCGCTCATGCCGGTATGCGAAGCGATACCTGCCAGCTTCGCCTTCATTTCCTCAAAAATCCGGCCGGAGGTCTCGGTATGCGAAAAACGCAGGAACAGCCGGTATTGGGTGGCCGTAAGCGGATTGGTGATCAACAGTGTCGCCTGCGGATTCCGCAGGATGTTCTGCCGCGTCTTGTTGAAAAACTGATAGGACAGGGCAATCCGCGCGGTATCGACGAACTGCACCTGCGACAGCAGTGCCACGTTCGGCACGCCATGCAGATCGATGGTGGCGAGCATCGCCGGAATTACGCCCTCGAAACATTCGCGGATCGCATCCAGCCGGTAGTTCATGCGCCCGCCCGCAACGGTTCGCCGGCATGCGAGCCGGGCGTCTGCGAAAACGCCTGGATCGGCGTGAACGACACCACCGCCAATTCGCACGGAGGGAATTCCAGCAGCGCATGAACGAACCCGGCGGTAAACCCGAGCTCCGCGACTTCACCGACGAAATCGGCGACGTGGGCCGCCACCACCGCCGGCTCATCACCGACCGGTCGGCAGACCACCGCATCCGCGCCCTTCAGTTGCATCGTGCGGTTGGTGGTCGGCCTGCTGAATACCACCGCAATCACACCGCTGCGTGCGACATCGGCCAGCAGCGTGGCGGCCTGGCTGGCGGCAAAGAACAGCCGGACCCGGCATCGGTCAGCGGAAACCCGGCAGCCCAGACCGCGCACCACGCTGAGTATCCCCTGTCCGTCGCAACTGCTGGCGCCAATCGATACCGCCCCCTGAATGAAGGCAGCCTGTTCAGCGTCGATGAGCGGAGCGGCGGACGGCATGGATGTGACGGATCGAAAGGCGCAACCAGTTTCCATGAAAAGGGGAGGCGATCGGCAGGATTCTAACCGCTTTCCGGCTCCTTCCAGCCGCCCGCATCTGCACAATCGGGACACCGGACGCCTTGCCGATCGCGATCAACCTGAAACGGTCTGCATTAAAAAATGCATTGGATTCATCGGCCAAAAAGGGGCAGACTTGCGAACTTCCGCAAGTCCACCACCTCCCTCACCATCCATGACCGGCATCTCGCAACCCTTACCCACCCGCCCGCTTTCGCTTCCGCTGCTATGGCTGATGGCCGCCGCCACCGGCCTCGCCGTTTCCGGCAACTACTACGCGCAACCGTTGCTGCCGACCATCGCCGGAACGTTCGGCACCACTGAAACCGCCGCTGCCGGCATCGTCACCACCGCACAACTCAGCTATGGCGCCGGCTTGCTGCTGCTGGTGCCGATTGCCGATCTGCGCGAACGCCGCAGCCTGATCGTCGCCCTGATGCTGCTGGCCGCCGCCGGACTGGCCCTCAGCTCGTTCGCGCCAACCTTGCCGCTGCTGCTGGTCGGCACCGCCATCACCGGTTTCTGCTCGGTGGTCGCGCAGGTGCTGGTACCGTTCGCCGCCACGCTGGCCGCCCCGGAACAGCGCGGCCGCGCGGTCGGCACGGTGATGAGTGGTCTGCTGCTCGGCATCCTGCTGGCACGCACGGTGGCTGGAGGAATTTCGTCGCTGTTCGACTGGCGCGCGGTATACGTGGCAGCCGCCGGCGCCATGGTGGTCTGCGCGCTGGCGCTGTGGCGCTCGCTGCCGCGTTACCGGGAAAATGCCGGCCTCGGCTACGGCGCCTTGCTGCAATCGGTGCTGCAGCTATTCGTCGAGGAGCCGGTATTGCGCGTGCGCGCCGTGCTCGGCATGTTGTCGTTCGCGCTGTTCAGCCTGTTCTGGACACCGCTGGCCTTCCTGCTGGCGGCACCTCCTTATAACTACCCGGACGCGGTGATCGGCCTGTTCGGCCTGGCTGGCGCCGCCGGCGCGCTGGCGGCCAGTTGGGCGGGCCGGATGGCCGACCGCGGCAAGGGCACGGCCAGCACCTGGCTCGGCCTGGCAGGTTTGCTGCTGTGCTGGCTGCCGCTCGGTTTCGCTCAAAGCTCGCTGGCTGCGCTGCTGGCCGGCGTGCTGATACTCGATCTGGCGGTCCAGCTGGTACACGTCAGCAACCAGAACGCCATCTACGCGCTGCGCCCGCAAGCCCGCAACCGGCTGAATGCCGGATACATGACCTGCTACTTCATCGGCGGCGCCGCCGGCTCGTGGCTGGCGGCCTGCCTGTATCCACGGGCTGGATGGCTGGGAATCGTCACGGCGGGAACCTGCATTGCCGCATTGGGCATGCTGACCGGGTTGCGCGGCTTGCGGCGCGAGCGTCGGCCTGCAGCGCGTGAATAGCACACCACCTGCTACCTGAGTCAAAGTGGCGGAGCGCCGAACCAAATCACGAATTTGGCACGACAGAAAAGAAAAAAGGGTTAGCGTCTCCGCTAACCCTTTGATTTCCTGGTGCTGATGGCCGGAATCGAACTGGCGACCTACTGATTACGAATCAGTTGCTCTACCGACTGAGCTACATCAGCGAAAGCGCGTATTCTAGCAAAATTTTGCGTCTTTTCGCCAGAGCGCCGGGCATTTCCGGGGAAATTGCGCGACCGTCGCCGGGCGCCGGTTCAGTCGGCGTGATAGCCGGTCACGCGCTCGACTTCCGACTTCGAGCCGAGGAACACGGCGACGCGCTGGTGCAGCTTTTCCGGCTGGATGTCGAGGATGCGCTGGCGGCCGTTGGTGGCGGCGCCGCCGGCCTGTTCGACCAGGAAGGCCATCGGGTTGGCTTCGTACATCAGGCGCAGCTTGCCGGGCTTTTCCGGTTCGCGGGCATCGGCCGGGTACATGAAGATGCCGCCACGATTCAGGATGCGATGCACGTCGGCCACCATCGAGGCGATCCAGCGCATGTTGAAATTGACGCCGCGCGGGCCTGTGCTGCCGGCCAGCAGTTCATCGACGTAGCGCTTGACCGGCGCATACCAGTGGCGGGCGTTGGAGGCGTTGATCGCGAATTCCCGGGTTTCCTCGGGAATCCGCATGTCGCGCTGGGTCAGCACCCACGATCCCATCTCGCGGTCCAGCGTGAAGCAGTGCACGCCGTGGCCGGTGGTCAGCACCAGCACGGTCTGCGGGCCGTACACCGCGTAGCCGGCGGCGACCTGGCGGCTGCCAGGCTGCAGGAAATCGGCTTCGGTCGGCGTGCTCATGCCTTCCGGCGCCTTCAGCACCGAGAAGATGGTGCCGATCGAGACGTTGACGTCGATGTTCGAGGAGCCGTCCAGCGGATCGAACAGCAGCATGTATTCGCCCTTCGGATAGCGGTTCGGGATCGGATGGATGGTTTCCATTTCTTCCGATGCCATCGCCGCCAGGTGGCCGCCCCATTCATTGGCTTCCAGCAGGATTTCATTGGAGATCACGTCCAGCTTCTTCTGCACTTCGCCCTGGACGTTTTCACTGCCGGCGCTGCCCAGCACTTCGCCGAGCGCGCCCTTGCCGACCGCGTGGCTGATGGTCTTGCAGGCGCGCGCGACCACTTCGATCAGCAGCCGCAGTTCGGCCGGGATGTTGTTGTGCAGACGCTGCTGTTCGATCAGATGGCGGGTCAGGCTGATGCGCTGGGCATGAGTGGTCATGGTGTCTTTCGGTAATGGTGAAAATCAGTTGGCGAGGGACTTGCCGATCAGTTCCTGCACGTCCTTCGAGAGTTTGGGAGCGGCGGCGACCCGTTCCAGCGCTGCGCGCATGGACGCCCGCAGCGCCGGCGCGAAGCGGCGCCAGCGATCCAGGCTGCGCGCCAGCCGCGCGGCGACCTGCGGGTTGCCGGCATCCAGCGCCAGCACCTGCTCGGCCCAGAAGGCATGGCCGCTGCCATCGGCGGCGTGGAAGGCGGACGGGTTGCCGTTGCAGAAGCTGAAGATCAGGCTGCGCGCGCGGTTCGGATTGGACCGCTTGAAGGCCGGATGGCGCATCAGCTCGCGCACCGTGGCGACATCGGTGCCGCGCGCGGTGGCTTGCAGCGCAAACCATTTGTCGACCACCAGCGCCTCGTCGCGGAAATCGTCGTAGAAGCGCGCCAGCGCCGCCTGGCGCTGCGGCGCGCTGCTGTTGACCAGCGCCGCCAGCGCGGCCAGCCGGTCGCTCATGTTGCCGGCGCGGTCGTACTGCCGTTGCGCCAGCGCGTGGGCGTCGGCGTCGTCGTTTTCGGCCAGATAGGCAAGCGCGCAATTCTTCAGCGCGCGCCGCGCCGCCGATGCCGCGTCCGGGCGGTAGGCACCGGGCGTCTGGTGGTCGTCGTAGGCACGGCGCAGATCGGCGCGCAGGGCCTTCGCCAATGCGCCGCGCAGGAAGCGGCGCGCCGCGTGGATCGCCTGCGGGTCGATTTCTTCCATCTGTTCCGCCACCAGGGTTTCCGAGGGCAGCGTCAGCGCCAGTTCGCGGAAGGCGGGGTCGAGCGCGGCGTCGTTCAGTGTCACCCGCAGCGCGTCGATCAGGCGGGCGGCGTTGTCGGCATCGGTCTGATCGAAGGCGGCCGCGCCGGCGCCCCGCGCCTTGGTGGCCAGCGCCAGCAATTGCCGCATCGCCAGCCGCTGGCCGGCTTCCCAGCGGCAGAACGGATCGCTGTCGTGCGCCATCAGGAAGGCCAGCTCGTCGTCGCCGTAATCGAAATCGAGGATCACCGGCGCCGAGAAATTGCGCAACAGCGACGGCACCGGCCGTTCCGGCACGCCGGCAAAGCGGAAGGTTTGCGTCGCTTCGGTCAATTCCAGCACCAGCGTGGTCGGCGCGGCGGCGCCGGCCGGCGCCCCTTCCAGCCGCAGCGGCAGTTCGCGGCCGGCACTGTCCAGAAGGCCGAGTGCGACCGGGATGTGGAACGGCTGCTTGGCCGGCTGGCCCGGCGTCGGCGCGCAGCTTTGCGCCAGCGTCAGTTCGTAGCGCTGGCGCGCCGCGTCGTAGCGGCTGCTGACCGCGACGCGCGGCGTGCCGGCCTGGCTGTACCAGCGTTCGAACTGCGTCAGGTCGCGGCCATTGGCGTCGGCCATGGCGGCGCGGAAATCGTCGCAGGTGACGGCCGAGCCGTCATGGCGCTGGAAGTACAGGTCCATGCCGCGCCGGAAGCCATCGCGCCCGAACAGGGTCTGGTACATCCGCACCACTTCGGCGCCCTTTTCATAGACGGTGACGGTGTAGAAGTTGTTGATCTCGGCGTAGGAATCGGGCCGCACCGGGTGCGCCATCGGCCCGGCGTCTTCCGGGAACTGCGCCTGCCGCAGCACGCGCACGTCGTCGATGCGCTTGACCGCGCGGCCGGATTCGCTGCCGGCCATGTCGGCGGAAAATTCCTGGTCGCGGAACACCGTCAGCCCTTCCTTCAGCGACAGCTGGAACCAGTCGCGGCAGGTGACGCGGTTGCCGGTCCAGTTGTGGAAATACTCGTGGCCGACCACCGATTCGATGCCGGCATAGTCGGCATCGGTGGCGATGCGCGAATTGGCCAGCACGTACTTGGTGTTGAAGATGTTCAGGCCCTTGTTTTCCATCGCCCCCATGTTGAAGTCGCCGACGGCGACGATCATGAAGCGGTCCAGATCCAGTTCCAGCCCGAAACGCTGCTCGTCCCAGCGGATGCTGTTCTTCAGCGACTCCATCGCGTGCCCGGTCTTGTCCAGATTGCCGTCCTCGACCCACACCTGCAGCAGTACTTCGCGGCCGGATCGCAGCCGGAATTTTTCTTCCTGGCACACCAGCCGGCCGGCCACCAGCGCGAACAGGTAGGACGGCTTCGGGAACGGGTCTTCCCACTTGGCGTAGTGGCGGCCGTCGCCCAGATCACCCTGCTCGATCAGGTTGCCGTTGGACAGCAGCACCGGATATTGCTGGCGGTCGGCACGCAGCATCACCGTGTATTTCGCCATCACGTCCGGGCGATCGGGGAAATAGGTGATCTTGCGGAAACCTTCGGCTTCACATTGGGTAAAGAAATTGCCGTTGGAAACGTACAGCCCCATCAGCGAGGTATTGCGGTCCGGCTGCGTGAGGGTTTCGACTTCCAGCGTCAGCCGCGCCGGCGCGTCGGCGATCCGCAGCGCGCCGTCGTCCAGCCGCCAGGCGCGCTTCGGCAGCGGCTTGCCGTTGATGCGCAGCGCCACCAGTTCCAGCGCCTCGCCGTACAGCGTCAGCGGCGCATCGGCGGCGGCGGCCGGATTGCGACGCAGCGTCAGGCGGCTGGCGACGCGGGTGGCGGCCGGATCGAGGTCGAAACCCAGTTCCACCGTGTCCACCAGATAGGCGGGCGCGGCATAGTCCTGGCGATGGATGAGGGCGGGAGTGTCGGTGCGCATGGAATCGGCCAAAGCGGAAGATAATGACGTCGTGGGGATGAACGCCGATTTTACCAACCAACCGGCCGCCGGGCCGCCCCCGCGCCGGCGCCGGATTCGCGGAGGAAATCATGCGCCGCTGGCTGCTGCCGCTCGCCGTCGCCGCCCTGCTGCTGGGCGGCTGCGCGACGACGATACAGAACGAAGTGACCGCCTTCAACGACTGGCCAGCCGAGCTGCCGGACAAGTCCTTCGCGTTCGCGCCGGACCCGGAGCAGGACAACGATCTGGAATACCGCTACTACCAGGAACTGGTGCGCGCCCAGCTGCTGCGGCTCGGTTTCGCCGATGCCGCCGGCGCGGCGCCGCAACTGAAGGTGGCGCTGGATTACGGCATCGACGGCCGCGACGTGCGCAGCATCGAGCCGGTGCTGGTCGATCCGTTCTGGATCGGGCCGCCGCCGCTGTATGGCCCGTATCGGAGCCGCTTCGGCTACTTCGGGCCGTTCTACGATCCGTTCTGGTATCCGCCGATGGTGCAGCAGCGCGAAACCAGCTATCGCCTCTACACCCGCTGGCTGGAAGTGACCATCACGCGCGCCGCCGACGGCCGCCAGCTGTATCAGGCGCGGGTGAAAAGCGAAGGCCGCATCGATGCGCTGCCGACCGTGATGCCGGCGATGATCCGCGCCGCCTTCACCGATTTTCCGGGGCCGAACGGCGTGCCGCGCCAGATCGAAGTGAAGCTGGAGCCGCCGGCGACGACTGGCGGTTGAACGCCGGCACTGCTCCGGGAAGCGCCCGGGCCGGCATCACGGTTTTTCAAAAACCGGGGAGTATGCGGTTTTTTCGTATAGTGGGAGCCCGTGACAGCCTTGCACCTTGGGGAGTATGCAAAGGTCAGTGGTGCTCGGAGCCATCTTCCAGATACAGTGTGTGCGACGCCCGCGCCGCCTGCTCGTAGATGGTCGGCAGATGGATGCCGCGCGCGGCCAGCCGCTCCGGTCGCAGCGAAATCTGGAAATCGATGCTGTTCTGCGGCGGCGGCAGCGGCCCGCCGCGGCGGATGCCGGCCAGCACCGTCAGCGCCTGGTGCGCCAGTTGCACGCCGAGTGCTTCCGGCGACGGCACCACCGCCAGCCCGCCGCCGGCGGCGACAAAGGAATCGCGCACGCCGATCGCCGGCAGCGCCGATTCGTGCTCGGTCCAGTACGACAGTTCGCGGTCGTTGACCGCCTGTGCGCCGCCCTCCTCGCGCGGCAACCCCTTGCTGCTCAGCACCAGCAGCACGTCGGCGTCGCCGGCGGCGGCGCGCACCGCTTCCTGCCAGGCCGGGTAGTCGGCGACCAGTTGCACGCCGACCAGCCGGTGCGGACCCCAGTCGAATTCCTCGACCTGCTGGCGCTCGGCACGGCCGGTCGGATCATCGACGCCGAGCGCGCGGATGCGCAGCGCCGGTCCCTTGACGTAGCGCAGCAGTTCGACGATCTGCTCCAGCGGCAGCGTCTCGCGCACGCCGGTGACGTTGGCGGCGCCGGCGTAGCCGAAACTGGCCGGGTCTTCGCCGACGCCGTAGACGATGCGCATGTCGGTGCGGCCCAGGTAGTGGCGGCCGACGTATTGCTGGGCTTCCTCGCCGATCACCACCAGCACGTCCGGGCGCCAGGTATCGATGACGCCGCGGCTGTGCTGCGCTGCGGTGTCCCAGTTGATGCGCATCGATTCCTCGGAAAAGCTCATGTAGTGCCAGCGCGTGCGCAACGGCCGCAGGTTGCGCGTCAGCTCGCGCTGGATGCCGCTGTCCACCGCGCGCTCCCAGGCGCCGGATTCGGAATAGCTCTGCAGCACCAGCAGGCGCGGTTTCTGGTGATTGAAGGCGACCAGAAAGATCGTCAGCAGCGCGACGAAGGCGGCGGCGAACGGCAGGGAACTACGCGATGTCATCGGCGCCTCGCTTTCAGTACAGGCCGAGCCAGCGCCAATAGGGAATCGAGGCGTAGGCCAGCAGCACGCGCAGGCCGTTCAGCGCCCACGCATAGCGCATGAACAGCGCATCGTCGCAACGCTGGCGCAGGCCGCCCTCGATCGCCTGGGCGTAAGTCGAATTCTGGTGCGGCATGAACCAGATGTCGGAAAACAGCGAGGTCAGGAACACCACGATCCACGGATGGATGCCCTGGGCGGTGCCAACCGGCAGCAGCAGCGTCGCCGCCAGCACCATGCCGGCGGTGGTCGGCATCGCCAGCCGCAGCAGCGAAGTGACCACCAGCGCCAGCAGCACGAACCAGCCGAGCTGGCCATCGATCCAGTCGAGCGAGTTGCCGATCGCACCGACCAGCACTTCGCGCAGGCCGAGGTAGTTCAGCGCCTCGGTGAAGCCGTCCAGCGACAGCAGGAAAAAGATGATCGGCCAGTCGAGCGACTGAAAACCCTTCTTGTCGAGCGCGCCCAGCGCCAGCAGCGCTACCAGCATCAGCGCCGCCAGCCAGGCAGTCTGCGACTGGTGCCATTGCGGCAGCGCGGCACCGGCCAGAAACACCAGGAAGGCGATCCCGGCCACCCATTCGGCGCGGCCGAGCGGGCCGAGCGTGGCCAGCTGGCCGATGATGCGCTCGCGCGGCAGCGGCCGGCTGTGCCTGGGCTGGAACAGGAAGCGCATCGCCAGCAGATGGATGCCGGTCAGGCCGATCGCCACCACCGCCGCCGCCACCAGCCAGTAGATGCCCTGGAATTCGGTGCGCACCTGCGCCGGCAGCATCATGAAGGCGGCCAGATTGGCCGACTTGGCGGTCAGCAGCAAGGGCGAAAACAGCGTGGCGCCGGTGAAGGTGGCGATCATCAGCGCGCTCGCCTCGCGGCTGTAGGGGCGCGTCCCCAGGCTGTTGTCCATCTCGCGGTACAGCGGCAGCAGCAGGGCCAGCCGGGCGTTCGACGGCGGCATCACGATCGACAGCACGAAGCCGAACACGGTCAGCGCGCCGCGGTGCCAGAACGGCCGGTCGGGAATCCGCAGCAGCACCCACAGCATGGTCCGGTAGGCCAGCCCGGAGGTCACCATCACCGTCGCCAGCGCATACACGCCCAGCAGTAGCAGGAAGGCGCGCGAATAGAAGCCGGACAGCGCCACCCGCGCCGGCACCAGTTCGATGAACAGCATCGCGACGATGGCGATCAGCGGCGGCACGTATTCGTCCACCAGCGCGAACATCCACATCAGCGCCGCCATCGTGAACAGGCCGAGATAGATCGAGCTGTACTGCGGCAGCCCGCCGTACAGCGCCGCCTCGTAGGCGGCCAGCGGCAGCGTCATGGTCGCCAGCCAGCCGATGCGCTGGCGGCGCGACAGCGCCGTCACCGACCGCCGCTCGATGCCGGTGGTCGGCGGCGCCTCGACCTGCCCGAGTCCGGCCGCCAGTTCCACCAGCGCCGCCGACTTCAGTTCCGGGTGCGCCGCCGCCAGTTCGCGCAATACCGCGCGGCCGATGCGCAGCACCGTCAGCGGACCGGCGGCGCGCGCCGTCACCAGCCGGCGCGGCATGTCGGCGAACACTTCGGCGCCGAAGCCGCGGCCGGCCTGCAACTGCCAGCGGGTGTCGCCGTCCGGCGCCAGCAGCTCGGCCTCGCCTTCCAGAATCCAGTAATAGAAATCGGCGTTGGAACCCGCCTCGAACAGCTCGGCATCGGCCGCGAACTGAAGCCGCCGCGTGCCGGACAGCAGGCGCGACAGTTCCAGCGGCGTACAGGAAGTGAACAGCGGGTGGCGGCGGAGAGCGGCGGCGATCGAAGCCTGCATGGGCGGCTCAGCGGCGGAGAAAGGAGCGCCCATGGTAAACGAATTGCCGCCGATCAAACAGCCGGCGCCCGCCAGCGCCGCCGGCAATTCCTCGCCAATCCAAAAAACAGGGGAGTATGTGTTATTTTACGAGAGCTGGCACCCGATACAGCATGGCGGTAAGGGGAGTATCCGCTACGAATACCACGCCTCGGAGGCATAGGTGATGACGCCGATCAGCACCACCACCAGCGCCAGCACGATCAGCAGGCGGCCGAAGCGCGGCGTGCCGTCGCTGCCGGTGACCGGCTGCTCGTCCGGATGCTGCATCGGATTGTCGGAATCATGGTCGCTCATGGCCGGCTCCGTCATGGCACCAGAATGGTCGAGCCGGTGGTCTTGCGCGCTTCCAGATCACGGTGCGCCTGCGCCGCCTCGGCCAGCGGATACCGCTGGTTGATTTCGATCCTGACCTTGCCGCTTTCGACCATGCCGAACAGGTCGGCCGCCATCGCTTCCAGATCGGCGCGCCGGGCGGTATGGGTGAACAGCGTCGGCCGCGTCACGTACAGCGAACCGCGCGAGGCCAGCTCCTGCATGCCGAACGGCGGCACCGGGCCGGAGGCGCTGCCGAACGACACCAGCATGCCGAGCGGCGCCAGGCAGTCGAGCGAACCGGTGAAGGTGTCCTTGCCGATCGAGTCGTACACCACCGGCACGCCGCGGCCTTCGGTGATTTCCTTGACGCGCTCGACGAAGTTTTCGGTGTTGTAGTTGATCGTATGCGTACAGCCGTGCGCCCTGGCCAGCGCCGCCTTCTCGTCCGAACCGACGGTGCCGATCATCGTCACGCCGAGCGCGCGCGCCCACTGGCAGGCGATCAGGCCGACACCACCGGCGGCGGCATGGAACAGGATGGTTTCGCCGCCATGCAGCGGGAAGGTGCGGCGGAACAGGTATTGCACCGTCATCCCCTGCAGCATCATCGCCGCCGCCGTGTCGAAGCCGATCGCATCCGGCAGCTTGACCAGTTGCGCGGCCGGCATCACGCGCACTTCGGCATAGGCGCCGGGCGGATGGCAGGCGTAGGCGATGCGGTCGCCCGGCCGCAGATGGCTGACGCCCTCGCCGACCGCCTCGACCACGCCGGCGCCTTCCATGCCGAGGCCGGCCGGCATCGGCTGCGGGTACAGGCCGTTGCGGAAATAGACGTCGATGTAGTTCAGGCCGCAGGCATGGTTGCGCACCCGCGCCTGGCCCGGCCCCGGCGCGCCGACTTCGACCTCGACGTACTCCAGCACTTCCGGACCGCCGGTTTTCTGCATCCTGATTGCCTTGACCATCTCCGTCTCCTTCTGCTGATCGGTTGAGCTTACTGAAAAATGCAGTGGACTGCGCCAGCGCGACGCGGGTTCAGCTTGCGTGGCATCGCGCTAGAACGTGCCCGGATAGGCGCCGCCATCCAGCAACAGGTTCTGCCCGGTCAGATAGCCGGCCTGGGCGCTGCACAGGAAGGCGCAGAACGCGCCGAACTCGGCGGCGCTGCCGAAACGCCGCGCCGGAATCGAGCGCAGCCGCGCAGTACGCGCCTCCTCGACGTCGCGGCCGGCGGCGCGCGCTCCAGCGGCGATGGTGGCGGCCAGCCGCTCGGTATCGAAGGAACCCGGCAGCAGGTTGTTGATGGTGACGTTGTGCTCGACCGTCTTGCGCGCCAGCCCGGCGACGAAGCCGGTCAGGCCGGAGCGGGCGCCGTTGGACAGCCCGAGAATGTCGATCGGCGCCTTGACCGAACCGGAAGTGATGTTGACGATGCGGCCGAAGCCGCGCTCGATCATGCCGTCCACGGTCGCCTTGATCAGCTCGATCGGCGTCAGCATGTTGGCGTCCAGCGCGGCGATCCAGTCGTCGCGGCTCCATTCGCGGAAATCGCCCGGCTTCGGCCCGGCGGCGTTGTTGACCAGAATGTCCGGCTGCGGACAGGCGGCCAGCGCCCGCGCCCGGCCTTCGGCGGTGGTGATGTCGCAGGCCAGCGTCGCCACCGTGCCGCCGGCGCGCCGGATGTCGGCGGCGGCCTGCTCCAGCGTCTCGGCATGGCGGGCGACGATCGTCACCAGCACGCCCTCGGCCGCCAGCGCCTCGGCGCAGCCGCGCCCGAGGCCCTTGCTGGCGCCGCACACCAGCGCGGTCTTGCCGCGAATTCCCAGATCCATTGCTTTCCTTTCGTGCTGTTCAGACCAGATCAGGCGCGCCGGCGCGACAGCAGGTAGATGCCCAGCAGCACCAGCGCGGTGCCGGCCAGCTGGATGCCGGTGATCGGCTCGCCCAGCACGATCGCTCCCAGGAACAGCGTCGATACCGGACCGACCATGCCGGCCTGCGACGCGCTGGTGGCGCCGATCCGCTCGACCGCGACCATCGTCATGTAGACCGGCAGCACGGTGCAGAACACCGCGTTGACGATCGAATACCAGTATACCGGCGCCGGCTGGATCAGTTCGGCGACCGGCCGCAGCAGGAAGAACTGGGCGATGCAGGCGACACTGGAAACGCACATCGCATACGCCACCAGCCGCATGCTGCCGACGCGCCGCACCAGTTCGCCGGAAAACAGCAGATACAGCGAGTAGGAAATCGCCGAGGCCAGCACCAGCGCGCTGCCGAAGCCGACATCGGGACCGCCGAAATGCACGTCGTGCAGGAACACCAGCACCGTGCCGGCATACGAGATCAGCAGCGCCAGCCATTCGAACATGCCGATCTTCTTCTTGTAGAACAGCACCGAAATCAGCAGCACGAACGACGGCGTCAGGAACAGGATCAGCCGCTCCAGCCCGGCCGACACGTATTGCAGCCCGAGGAAATCGAGGAAGCTGGACAGGTAGTAGCCGATCAGCCCCAGCACCACCAGCCGCAGCCGGTCGGCGTTCGACAGCGGCGCCTCGGTGCGCATCTGCCAGAGCGCGAAGGCGGCGAAGATCGGTGCCGAAAACATCATCCGGAAACCGATCACCGCGACCGCATCGACGTGGTAGCGGTACATCAGCTTGGCGACGATCGCCTTGGCGGAAAACAGCACGGCGCCGCAGACCGCGATGGCCAGGCCGATCAGATAGGACTTGCGGTCGAGCGCGGGGCGGGCGGGCGAAAAGGTGGCGGACATCGATGAAGAAGAAAAGGGAAAACCAAACAGGACGGCGCCCGCGCGGCGGGCGGCGCCGTCATTGCGCCGGGAACAGGTGGCCGAGCTTGGCGGCCTTGGTGTTCAGGTAGCGCTCGTTGTGCGGGTTGCGCTGGATCACGTGCGGCAGCCGCTCGGCCACCTCGATGCCGATCTGGCGCATCGCCTCGACCTTGCGCGGGTTGTTGGTCATCAGCCGCAGCGAGCGGATGCCGAGGTGTTCCAGCAGCGGCCGGCACAGGTGATAGCTGCGCTGGTCCGGCAGGTAGCCGAGTTCCTCGTTGGCTTCCACGGTGTCGGCGCCGGCGTCCTGCAGCCGGTAAGCCTGCAATTTGGCCAGCAGGCCGATGCCGCGCCCTTCCTGGCGCAGGTACAGCAGCACGCCGCGCCGTTCGGCGGCGATTTTCTGCAGCGCCGCTTCCAGTTGCGGGCCGCAGTCGCAACGCTGCGAAAACAGCGCGTCGCCGGTCAGGCATTCGGAATGGATGCGCGCCAGCACCGGCGCGCCGTCGCCGACCTCACCCAGCGTCAGCGCCAGATGTTCCTTGCCGCTGGCCGAATCGAGAAACGCATGCAGGCGGAAGATCGCCCACGGCGTCGGCAGTTCGCAACTGGTCACGTACTGCAGCTCGGGCACGGCGGCGACGGTGGCGGCGTTCGGGGTCAGGGACATGAAGTTCTCGGCAACACGAAAAACGGCCGGGGCAAAAGCGCCGACGGCGTGAGGCTCCCGCACGGGAGCGCCACGCCGCATTTTAAGGCCAACCGGCCCCGGCTTCAGGCTGCCAGCAATTCGCCGATCGCTTCGCGGGTATGACTGACCGCCTCGTTGGCGGCCTGCTCGCCGAGCGCCACGCCTTCGGTATGGACGAAGGTGATGTCGTCCAGGCCGATGAAGCCGAGCACCGCGCGCAGGTAGGTTTCGTGGAAATCCATCGCCTTGCCGGGGCCGGAGCTGTAGACGCCGCCGCGCGAGGTGAACACGTACACCTTCTTGCCGGTCAAGAGGCCGACCGGGCCGCTGTCGGTGTACTTGAAGGTGACGCCGGCGCGGGCGACGTGGTCGATCCACGCCTTCAGGCCGGAGCTGATCGAAAAGTTGTACATCGGCGCGCCGATCACGATCACGTCGGCCGCCTGCAATTCGGCCACCAGCGTATCGGACAGCTGCGCGGTCGCCGCCTGTTCGGCGCTGCGCTGGGCCGCCGGCGTGAAGAAGGCGCCGAGGGTGCGTTCATCCAGATGCGGCACCGGCTGCGCCGCCAGATCGCGCTCGATGATCGCATGGTCCGGGTGGGCAGCGCGCCATTGCTGCAGGAATTCGGCGCTCAGCTGGCGCGACAGCGAACCTTCGCCGCGCACGCTGCTGTTGATGTGGAGAAGTGTGGTCATGGTCATTTCCTTCGGTGAAAGATCGGTTGAGGAAATGATAGGCCGCGCTTAATATCGATGGAAGCCAGATAATTTATCTGGTTTTCATCTATTAAATCGATATGAGAGATCCCGGCAATCCCACCCTCGACCAGTTGCGCGTGTTCATCGCCGTCATCGACGCCGGCAGCTTTTCGCGCGCTGCGCGCCAGCTGCACCGCACCCAGTCGGTGGTCAGCTACACCATCGCCAACCTGGAGGCGCAGCTGAACGTGGCGCTGTTCGACCGTGGCAAGCGCCGCCCGGAACTGACCGAGGCCGGCCGCATGCTGCTGGCCGACGCCCGCACCGTGGCGCTGAAGGTGGATGCGATGCGTGCCCGCGCCAAGAGCCTGGCCGAAGGCGTCGAGGCGGAACTGGCGCTGGCGGTGGACGTGATGTTTCCGGCCTGCCGGCTGGTGACGATTCTCGATGCCTTCCAGCGCCAGTTTCCCGGCGTCGCGCTGCGGCTGCGGATCGAGGCCTTGGGCGGCGTCACGCGGCTGGTGCTGGACCGCGAATGCCAGCTCGGTATCAGCGGCGGCATCGTCGATACACCGGACGCATTGGAACGGCGCCAGATCGGCCACGTGCGGCTGATTCCAGTGGCGGCGCCCGGCCATCCGCTGGCGCAAATTCGAGGCAGCATCCCGACCGCGGTGCTGCGCGAGCAGACCCAGCTGGTGCTGACCGACCGCACCACGCTGACCGCCGGACGCGATTTCGGCGTGTTCGCGCTGCGCGACTGGCGGCTCGGGGATCTGGGCGCCAAGCACGCGCTGCTGGCCGCCGGGCTGGGCTGGGGCAATCTGCCGGAACCGCTGGCGCGCGAGGATCTGGCCAGCGGCCGGCTGGTGCGGCTGCAACTTGAAGAACAGCCGGACACCCGTTATCCGCTATATCTGACGCAGCGCACCGACAGCCCGCCGGGTGCCGCCGGACGCTGGCTGCAGCAGCAGTTCGCCGCCCAGCCGCCGGAGCAGGCGGTCGAGTAGCGCCGCGTCAGCCGCGCCAGCCACGACGCGGCGCCAGGAATTCGCCCAGCCGGCGCACCGCTTCCCGCAGGTTTTCCATCGAGGTCGCGTAGGAAATGCGCAGGTAGCGGCGCGCGGTGTGCGGGCCGAAATCCAGCCCCGGCACCACCACCACGCCGGCCTGATTCAGGATCTCCACCGAAAAGCCGTCGGCATCGTCGGTGAAACCGCTGCAGTCGGCGTAGACGTAGAAGGCGCCGTCCGGCGTCACCGGCACGCCGAAGCCGAGTTCGCGCAGCGCCGGCACCAGATAGTCGCGGCGGCGGCGGAATTCTTCCTTGCGGCTTTCGTACAGCGCGATCGATTCCGGCAGGAAGCAGGCGACGCCGGCATGCTGGGCGATCGCCGAGGCGCAGATGAACAGGTTCTGCGCCAGTTTTTCCAGCGCCGGCACCAGTGCTTCCGGCGCCACCAGCCAGCCGAGCCGCCAGCCGGTCATGTTGAAGTATTTGGAAAAGCTGTTGATGACGATCACGTCATCGCCCAGCGACAGCGCCGAGAACGGCGCGGCGTCGTAGCTCAGCCCCTGGTAGATTTCATCGACGATGGTGAAGCCGCCGCGCTCGCGCACCGCGCCGACGATGCGCTCCAACTCACCGGCCTCGATCGAAGTGCCGGTCGGATTCGACGGCGACGCCAGCAACACGCCGCGCGTCGCCGCGCCCCAATGCTCGCGCACCATCGCCCCGGTCAACTGGAAACGCTCGGCCGGGCCGCTGGCAATCATCCGCGCGCTGCCTTCAAAGGCGGCGACGAAATGGCGGTTGCACGGATAGGACGGGTCCGGCATCAGCACTTCGGCGCCCGGCTGCACCAGCGCCGCGCAAGCCAGCAGCAGCGCCGCCGAAGCGCCGGCGGTGACGACGATGCGCTGCGGCGCGATCTCCAGCCCGTAGACGGCGCGGTAATGCCCGGCGATCGCCGCGCGCAATTCGGGAATTCCGGTGGCGGCGGTGTACTGCATGCGGCCGTCGGCCATCGCCCGCGTGGCGGCGGCGATCACCGCCGGCGCGGCGGTGAAGTCCGGCTCGCCGATGCCCATGTGGACGATCTGGCGCCCTTCCCGCTCCAGCCGGGCGGCCATCTTGGCCAGCTCCATCACATGAAACGGTTCGATCCGGTCGAGACGGGCGGCGAGGGGGAAATCGGTCATGGCGGGATTCGGGGAAGCAAAGGGATAATGGTAGGGGAACACTTACAGCGACGGCAAGTTACATACTCCCCTTGCAGACAGGCTGTCGCGGGCGTCAGTCGGGAGTTTTTACGGCATACTCCCCATATCAGGAAATTCGGACCACCTGCTGTCTGCCTGTGAAACGGTTTTCGCTTGCGGGCGAAAGCGCGCCCTGCAAGGGGGAAACCGGTGTCGTGCAAAACCGGAACAGGCGGGATTGTTTTTGCGTGGGGATCAACGCCGCTGGGTTCCCGCCTGCGCCGGAACGACAGTAAAAAAATTAGCCGCCTTGTGGAACACTGCGGCTTCGGAAACGTCGCTGAAGCACCGCCTCAAAAAAGGAACGAGGAACACCACGCTCCCGCCGCAAAGCGCAGATCAATCCAGCCGCATCGCACCAGCGAGGCTCAGCGCCGCCCCGCCTCCACCTCGGCCTGGCGCGCCTGCGCAGCGAAGCGGTCCAGCACGCCGTTGACGTACTTGTGGCCATCGACGCCGCCGAACGACTTGGTCAGTTCGACCGCTTCGTTGATGACCACGCGGTACGGAATTTCCAGATGGTGGTTCAGCTCGTAGGCGCCGATCAGCAGCGCCGCGTGCTCGACCGGCGACAGCTGCGCCAGCGGACGGTCGATCAGCGGCGCCAGGCCGGCGCGCAACTGCTCGACATCGCGGATGGTGCCGTGCAGCAGCGCATCGAAATGCTCGGCATCGGCCTTGTCGAAACCGTGCGCGCCACGGATATGGGCGTCGATCGCGCCGGCGTCCTCATGGTTCAGCAGCCATTGGTACAAGCCCTGCAGCGCGAACTCGCGCGCGCGGTGGCGCGGCGTGCGGTTCTTGTTCGGGTTGGCGTGGGTGGTCTTGTTGGTCATCGGAGCGGCGGCTTCTCAATCCTCGTCTTCGGTGGCGTCGGCCAGTTCTTCCAGCATCAGTGCCAGATTGGCCATTTCCACCGCGACGCGGGCGGCGTCGGCGCCCTTCTGCGCCATGCGCGCCTCGGCCTGCGCATCGTTTTCGGTGGTCAGCACGGCATTGGCGATCGGAATGCCGAAATCCAGCCCGACGCGGGTGATGCCGGCGCCGGATTCGTTGGCCACCAGTTCGAAATGATAGGTTTCGCCGCGCACCACCGCGCCCAGCGCGATCAGCGCGTCGAACTGCTCGGTTTCGGCCATCTTCTGCAGCGCCAGCGGGATTTCCAGCGCGCCCGGCACGGTCACGTGCAGCACGTCCTCGCCGGCCACGCCGAGGCGCGTCAGCTCGCCGACGCAGGCGCCAAACAGGCCGTTGCCGATGTCGGGATTGAAACGCGCCTGCACGATGCCGATGCGCAAGCCTTCTCCATCCAGATTCGTGTCACAGGTTCCAACGGTCATGGCTTTTCTCCTTGGGAGGGATTCACTGGTTCGGCGCGCACTGGTAGCCGACCACTTCGAGATTGAAGCCGGTCATCGACGGCATCTTGCGCGGGCTGGCCAACAGCTTCATCTTGCCGACGCCGAGATCCTTCAGTATCTGCGCGCCGATGCCGTAGGTGCGCAGGTCCATGCGCGCCGCGCGCGGCGGCTGCGCCGGGTCGTCGAGCGCCTGGAACTGCGCGAACAACTGGTCGGCCGATTCCTCGTCACAGTTCAGCAGCACCACCACGCCGCGTTCGGCGGCCTGGATCGCCGCCAGCGCCGCCGCCAGGTTCCAGGAATGGGTGGTGGCTTCGGTTTCCAGCAAGTCCATCAGCGACACCGGCTGATGCACGCGTACCAGGGTTTCGCTGTCGGCAGCGATGTCGCCGCGCACCAGCGCCAGATGCGCGCAGCCGCTCGGCGTATCGCGGTAGGCGACCGCCCGGAACGGACCGTGCAGGGTGTTGACGGTGCGTTCGGCCACCCGCTCGACGATGCTTTCGTGCTGGCTGCGGTAATGGATCAGGTCGGCGATGGTGCCGATCTTCAGGCCGTGCTCACGGGCGAATTCGATCAGGTCCGGCAGCCGCGCCATGGTGCCGTCTTCCTTCAGGATTTCGCAGATCACCGCGGCTGGCGTCAGGCCGGCCAGTTCGGTGAAATCGCAGCCGGCTTCGGTATGGCCGGCGCGCATCAGCACGCCGCCCTTCTGCGCCTTGACCGGGAAGATGTGGCCGGGCTGGACGATGTCGGACGGTCTGGCGTGGCGCGCCACCGCTGCCTGCACGGTACGCGCGCGGTCGGCGGCGGAAATGCCGGTGGTGACGCCTTCGGCGGCTTCGATCGACATCGTGAAATTGGTGCCATACGGACTGCCGTTATTCGGCGTCATCAGGCCCAGATTGAGCTGGGCGCAGCGCTCCTCGGTCAGCGTCAGGCAAACCAGCCCGCGTGCATGGCGCACCATGAAGTTGATCGCTTCCGGCGTGACGAATTCGGCCGCCAGCACCAGGTCGCCCTCGTTTTCGCGGTCTTCCTCGTCGACCAGGATGACCATGCGCCCGGCGCGCAGTTCGGCAATGATTTCTTGGGTGGTTGAAATGGACATGGCGTCTTCCCTGAACAGCCCGCCATTCTAAAGGATTTGCCGCCGCCGGGCTGTTTCCGCCCGCCGCCGCGCGGCCCGGCGCCACCGCATCGGGCCGCCGCCACCATGCTCAACCCGCGGAGCCGCCGGAGCGCGGCCGCTCCAGTCCGGCCTGCGCCGCCGGCCAGGTGAACAGCAGCCGCCGGGTCGCATGGCCGCCCACCTGTGCAACCCGGGTTTGCGCATGGCCGCCGACCTCGGCGCGCATCCGGTAACTGCCGGCGTGCGGCAGCTTGACCAGCATCATCGGCCCGTCGCAACTGGTGCGCAGCAGCGGCTTGCCGTCCTGGCCGAGAATTTCCACCTGCACGTCGGCCAGATAGCTGCCGTCCTGAGCGGCGAAGGTGGACATCAGATCGTAGTCGTGCGCCACCTGCTTCATGCTGGTGGATTCATCCAGACCAACGCCGCCGCAGACATAGGTGATGCCGTGTTCGGTGCGCGGCTGCAGATCGGCCGGTGCCGCCTGCGCCAGCGCGGCGCAGGACAGCGCGCACGATGCCAGCAGGAACTTGCCCGTATTCATATCGAACCTCCTTGTCAAAGACAGCGAAAACGCGCCGCCCATGCGGACCGCGCGGCCAGCCTCTCTGAATGGGACAGTGCGCAGCCGGCAACGATCCGGCACGGCTGAAAAATTCCGCCCTCGGCAGTACCGTTGTAAGAAGTTCCGCGATACGTAAAAAGTACCGGCTCAGACAGCTGTTCCGACGCCGGCGCCAGCCGATGCCGTGCGGCGCCGCTGTTGGCACACATACTGCATGCCGTCAAGGGTCACCAACCAGACCGACGGGAGTTTCCATGCCGACGATGAACCGAAACCGCCGCGCCCTGGCCGGCACGCTGGCGGCGCTGTCGCTGCTGACGCTGGCCGCCTGCGGCACGCCGGAGACTTCCGCCTCCGACACCGCCAGCGCCGATCAGGCTTCGGCGACCGGCGTGGTGCAGTCAGTCGAACGGGTTGACCGGAAGGATGCCGGGATCGGCGTCGGCACCATCGCCGGCGCGGTGGTCGCCAGTCCGGCGCCCCGCAGCCGCATGGACGGCGCGCAGTGGTACCGGGTGACGCTGCGCATGGACGACGGTTCGCAACAGGTGTTCGCGATCGGCACCGATCCCGGCTACCGGACCGGCGACCGCATCCAGGTGGTCAACGGCATCGTCCAGCACTATTGACGCGGCGCCAGTAGCGACAGAGCCGGGAGAAACCGATGGCGCTCACCGACCGCAACCCGACCGCAAGCTACCGCACCGCCGCGTTCGACGGCGGCGCGCGCCGTCCATTGTTTTCCGCGCTGCGCTGGAGCGCGGTCCTGGCCGGGGTAGTGGTCGGCGTCGCGCTGCAGATGGCGCTGACCCTGCTGGGCGTGGCCACCGGCCTGTCGGCAATCGACGTCGGTCCGGCCGAATCGGCCAGCGCCACCGGGCCGCTGCTGTGGGCCGGCGTCAGCATGCTGATCTCCGCCTTCGTCGGCGGTTACGTGGCGGCGCGCGCTTCCGGCCTGAAACGCAAGAGCGACGGCGTGCTGCACGGCGCCACCGCATGGGGCGCGACCACGCTGCTGTTCGTCGTGCTGGCGGCCTCGTCCGGCGGCGGCGTGCTGGGCGGCATCTTCGGCGGCATGAGCGACGCGCTGGGTGGCGGCGGCATGGCGGCCGCCGGCCTGGCCGGCCGGCAATTCGGCAACGTCGATCCCGGCATCGTCGATCGCTTCGAGCGGCAAATCCAGGCCGGCAACCGCAACGATGCGATCCAGCTGCTGGTCGGTTCGCTGAACATGGATCAGGAGCGCGCCGCCGCCATCGTCGATCAGGCGCTGATCGTCGCCGGCTCGCCGGGGCAGGCGTCGCCGCAGGGCCGCGCGGCCGCCAGTCGCACGGCGCAACTGGCCTCGTCCACCGCCTGGATGATCTTCGGCGCGGTGGCGCTGTCGCTGGCGCTCGGCATCAGCGGCGGCCTGCTCGGCGCCAGCGGCACCCGCCGGCCGATCCGCAGCGGCGGTACGGCGGCGGCCTGACGGCGCGCTCAGCCGCACAGGCTTGCGCGCTTGCCGCGAGCGTATCCGTCCAGCCGGTTGTACAGCGTCTTCAGGCTGATGCCGAGCATGTCGGCGGCGCGCTTCTTGACGCCGCCGCACAGTTCCAGCGTGGCGAAAATCAGCTGGCGGTCGGCATCCGCCAGCGAGGTGCCGAGCGCGATCGACAGCGTCCGGCCGGCCGGCGACGGCGCCGCCGCTGGCGGCGCCAGCAGCGCGGCATCGATCAGGCGATCGGCCAGGATGAAGGCGCGCTGCATGTGGTTGCGCAGCTCGCGCACGTTGCCGGGCCAGCGATAGCCGGCCAGCGCCGCCGTGGCGTCCGGTGCCAGCCGCTTGGCGCCGCCATCCGTCCGGTTGAATTCTTCGACGAAGGCGCGCGCCAGCAGTTCGAGGTCATCGCCACGTTCGCGCAGCGGCGGGATTTCCAGCGGAAACACATTCAGCCGGTGATACAGATCGAGCCGCAGCGAACCCCGCGCCACCGCCGCGCACGGATCGCGGTTGCTGGCGGCGACGATGCGCACGTCGGTGTGCAGTTGCTGGCCGCCGCCGATGCGCGAAAACGCGCCGGATTCCAGCACCCGCAGCAGCTTGACCTGCAAGCCAGTCGGCATCTCGGTGATTTCGTCGAGAAACAGCGTGCCGCCGCTGGCGCGCTCGAAATAGCCCTTGTGCTGGCGGTCGGCGCCGGTGAAGCTGCCCTTTTCGTGGCCGAAGATTTCACTCTCGATCAGTTGCGGCGAAATCGCCCCGCAATTGACCGGCAGGAACGGTTGCCGCCACCGCGGGCTGAGGTCGTGGATGGCCCGCGCCACCATTTCCTTGCCGGTGCCGGATTCGCCCAGCAGCAGCACGGTCGCCGCGGTCGGTGCCACCCGGCCGATCCGGTCATACAGCTTTTGCATCACCGGCGAGTTGCCGAGCATGCCGCCGAAGCATCCGGGCCGATAGCGCCCGCCGGACAGATCGACCGCGCCGCCGTCAACCTCGGCGGCGCTGCCGTTCAGGGTCTCACGGGTATCCCGATCGTCATCGACAATCAGCACATGCGGCATGGAAAGGGAATTCCTTCGCGGAGAGCGCGGCCGACGCCGCCATCGGGCGCCGGCCGCAGCCGACAGGCCGGCGCGCGCGCCGGTGGACTCAGCCGGCCTTGACGGTCAGCTTGTTATCGATGTTCTTGACGCCGTTGATGCCCTGCGTGATGCGCAGCGCGCTATCGCTCTGCTCCTGGCTGTCGACACTGCCGGACAGCGTCACGTTGCCCTGGCTGGTATCGACGCTGATCCCGGTGCCCTTGACCGACGAATCGGCCAGCAGCGCCGCCTTGACCTTGGCGGTGATGACGCTGTCCTCGACCGCGTCGCCAGCCTTGCTGGCCATGTCGGACACCGCCCCGGCGGCGCTGCCGCCGTCGGCCGGCGGCATGGCGCTGGAGGTATCCGGAGCGGCCGCCGGCGCGCTATCGGTAGGCGGCGTCGCCGGGGCGGCCGGCGCGGTGTTGGGCGGAGCGTTTTCCTGGGGAGCCTCGTCGGCGTTGCGGTTGCAGCCGGTCAACGCCACGCCGGCGAGCAGCAACGCGAGGAAATACTTCGCACTTCCGGAAGCCTTGATCATCGTTGTTCCTTTCAGTCAGAGGGGCCTTCCTTGCTTGACCTCGGCATCTCCCATTAGTTCTTGGACAAGGTTCGGCCTGTCGGAACGCAAAGCGGTTTTCCCCGTCTATTGCACTATTGCGAACAAGCGCCGCCGGCACCGGCCGGAATCGTCGCGACGGCAATCGCCTGTCACCAGACCGGAAATTTCCGGAAATGCCTGCATGCATTCATTCTTTGATCCGGGTCCGCCGGAATGCGCCCGACATGCTTTCGCGCCGGTAACGCCCGCCGCTTCCGGCCGGCCGATCCGCACCGGGGCACCGTCATGAACGGCGCCCATGCGCTGAAACGCTTCGGCCTGCTGTACGGCTCGTCGCCGCCGATGGAAGCGCTGTACCGCCAGATCGACAAGGTAGCCGCCACCGAGGCCACCGTGCTGCTGGTCGGCGAATCCGGCACCGGCAAGGAATTGATCGCGCAGACCATCCATCAGAAAAGCCGGCGCCGCCAGCGCGCCTTCATCACCGTCAACTGCGGCGCGATCCCGCCGCAACTGATCGAAGCGGCCTTGTTCGGCCACGAGAAGGGCAGCTTCACCGGCGCCGAGCGTCAGCACATCGGCCATTTCGAACAGGCCGCCGACGGCACGCTGTTTCTTGATGAAATCACCGAAATGCCGGTGGACATGCAGGTCAGGCTGCTGCGGGTGCTGGAAGGCGGGCGCTTCATGCGGGTCGGCGGCGATCAGGAAGTGGCGGTGGATTTCCGGCTGATCGCCGCCACCAACCGCGAACTGGATGTGGCGGTGCGCCAGGGCAATCTGCGTGAAGACCTGATGTACCGGCTGGCGGTGTTTCCGCTGTGGGTGCCGCCGCTGCGCGAACGCGACGGCGACATCGAACTGCTGGCGCGGCACTTTCTGGCGCTCTTGAACAGCAAGGAAGGCACGCACAAGGGATTTTCGCGGCGCTCGCTGGAAGTCGCCCGTACCCATCCGTGGCCGGGCAACGTGCGCGAACTGAAGAACGTGGTACAGCGCGCCTTCATCCTGTCGGGCGAAACGCTGGACATGGAGGAATACCTGAGCGCGCCGCCAGCGCCTCCGGTCTGCCCGCGCGCCGGCTATCTGGACTTCCTGGTCGGCATGCCGCTGGCCGATGCCCAGCGCGAAATCATCCTGGCGACGCTGAAGCATTGCGGCGGCAACAAGCGGCAGACCGCCAGCACACTCGGCATCAGCCTGAAGACGCTGTACAACCGGCTGAAGGAATATTGACCACAGGCGTGCGGCGCCTGGCTAGACGAAACGGCTCAGGCAGCGCCGCGCTGCGCGTGCGTCCAGGCTTCCAGCAGCAGGCTGGCGTCGCCGGCGGCGAGGCGCTTCGAGTCGGACAGCATCCGCCGGAACTGCCGGGCGCCCGGCTGGCCGGCGGCCAGGCCGAGCAGATGCCGCGTGATGCTGTTCAGCTTCGGCCCGACGCCGGCCTCACGGGTGCGGCGCAGCTGCGCCTCGACATAGGGCTGCAGCGCCCGCAGCACCTCGGCGCGGCTGCGCGGCGCGGCGGTGTCGCCGTAATAGCGGGCGTCGAACGCCGCCATCAGGTAGGGATTGTGATAGGCCTCGCGCCCCAACATCACGCCGTCCACCTGTTCCAGATGGGCGTCGATCTCGGCCAGCGTCCTGATGCCGCCATTGACGATGATTTCGAGTTGCGGAAAATCGCGCTTCAGCCGGTACGCCGATTCGTAGCGCAGCGGCGGAATTTCGCGGTTTTCCTTTGGACTCAGCCCTTTCAGGATTGCGCTGCGCGCATGCACGATGAAGGTGGCGCAACCGGCTTCGGCCACGGTGCCGACGAAGTCGCGCACGAATTCGTAGGAATCCATCGCGTCGATGCCGATCCGGTGCTTGACCGTGACGTCGATGGTCACCGCATCGCGCATCGCCTTGACGCAATCGGCCACCAGTTGCGGTTCGGCCATCAGGCAGGCGCCGAACGCGCCCTTCTGCACCCGTTCCGACGGGCAGCCGCAGTTCAGGTTGATTTCGTCGTAGCCCCATTGCTGGCCGAGCCGCGCCGCCTGCGCCAGATCGGCCGGTTCGCTGCCGCCCAGCTGCAGCGCGACCGGATGTTCCTCGGCGCTGAAGTCGAGATGCCGCGCGACGTCGCCGTACAGCAGCGCGCCGGTGGTCACCATTTCGGTATACAGCCAGGTGTGGCGGGTGATCTGGCGATGGAAGACGCGGCAGTGGCGGTCGGTCCAATCCATCATCGGCGCCACCGACAGGCGGCGCGCGGGCAGGGAAACGGGCTTCAAGATGGCGCTGCGGGCAAAAGCGTCATTGTACCGACTCCGCCGCTCCCTACCGTGGCGCCGGAAAAGGGCTAACATGGACGGTCTATCTTTTTCTCATTTTCCGCAGAAAGGCGCCGCCATGTCGAATTCCAGCGTCAACACCGAGCATTTCTGGATGCCGTTTACCGCCAACCGCCAGTTCAAGCGCCAGCCGCGCCTGCTGGCGGCGGCCTCCGGCATGCACTACACCAGCGACGACGGTCGCCAGATCCTCGACGGTACCGCCGGCCTGTGGTGCGTCAACGCCGGCCACGCGCATCCGAAGATCGTCGCGGCGATCCAGCAGCAGGCGGCGACGATGGATTTCGCGCCGACCTTCCAGATGGGCCACCCGAAGGCGTTCGAGGCGGCCAGCGCGCTGGTGTCGATCGCGCCGGAAGGCTTGAACCGGGTGTTCTTCTGCAACGACGGTTCGGAAGGCGTGGACAGCGCGCTGAAGATCGCGCTGGCCTATCACAAGGTGCGCGGCAACGCCTTCAAGACGCGCCTGATCGGCCGCGAACGCGGCTATCACGGGGTCGGCTTCGGCGGCGTCTCGGTCGGCGGCATCGCCGGCAACCGCAAGCATTTCGGGCCGGCGCTGCCGGATGTCGATCACCTGCGCCATCCGCTCGACATCGCCAGAAATGCCTTCTCGCGCGGGCTGCCGGAACACGGCGCCGAACTGGCCGACGAATTCGAGCAGCGCGTGCTGGCGCTGCACGATCCGGCCACGGTGGCGGCGCTGATCGTCGAGCCGATCCAGGGTTCGACCGGGGTGATCCTGCCGCCCAAGGGCTATCTGCAAAAGCTGCGGGCGATCTGCGACAAGCACGGCATCCTCTTGATCTTCGACGAGGTGATCACCGGTTTCGGCCGCCTCGGCGCGCCGTTCGCCGCCGACTATTTCGGCGTGGTGCCGGACATGATCGTCTGCGCCAAGGGCCTGACCAATGCTTCGGTGCCGATGGGCGCGGTGATCGTGCGCCAGGACATCCACGACGCCTTCATGGCGGCGGCGCCGGAGAACGCCATCGAGTTTTCGCACGGCTATACCTACAGCGCCCATCCGCTGGCCGCCGCCGCCGCCGTCGCCACCATCGACGTGCTGAAAAGCGAGCAGCTGTTCGACCGCGCGGCGGCGATGGCGCCCTACTTCGAGGACGCCGCGCACAGCCTGAAGGGCCTGCCCTTCGTCAAGGACGTGCGCAACCTCGGCCTGGTGTGCGGGATCGAACTGGAACCGATCGCCGGCAAGCCGACCGCGCGCGCCTTCGACGTGTTCCTGAAATGCTTCTGGGACAAGGGCGTGCTGATCCGCACCACCGGCGACATCATCGCGCTGTCGCCGCCGCTGATCATCGACAAGCCGCAGGTCGATCAACTGTTCGGCGCGATCGGCGAGGTGCTGAAGGCGCAGAGCACGGCCGGCGAAAAGCAGTCGGCGCTGGCCTGATAGACACCGCATCCGCCGCGCCAGACCGCCGCTCAGCCGGCGGTCTTTTTTTATCCGCCGACAAAATGAAAACGGCATGCCGGGGATATACTCCCCTTGCATGCCGTCTGTACCGGATACCAGCTGGTCGAATTTACCGCATACTCCCCTGGTTTCAGTTATGCCGCTTCGCGGGCGGCGCGCTTGCGCTCGTGTTCCTTCAGATGGCGCTTGCGCAGGCGGATGCTTTTTGGCGTGACCTCGACCAGTTCGTCGTCCTCGATGAACTCGACCGCGTATTCCAGCGACAGCTGCACCGGCGGCACCAGCCGCACCGCTTCGTCGGTGCCGGAAGCGCGCACGTTGGTCAGCTGCTTGCCCTTGATCGGATTGACCACCAGATCATTGTCGCGCGAGTGGATGCCGATGATCATCCCTTCGTAGACCGGATCGTTGTGGACCACGAACATGCGGCCGCGGTCCTGCAGCTTCCAGATCGCGTAGGCCACCGCCGCGCCGTCTTCCTGCGAGATCAGCACGCCATTGCGGCGGCCGGCCATTTCGCCCTTGGAGGCATCGACCGGCGCGTAGTCGTCGAACACGTGGCTCATCAGGCCGGTGCCGCGCGTCAGCGTCATGAATTCACCCTGGAAGCCGATCAGGCCGCGCGCCGGGATGTGGTATTCGAGGCGGACCCGGCCCTTGCCGTCCGGCTCCATGTTCTGCAGATCGCCACGGCGGCGGCCCAGTTCTTCCATCACGCCGCCCTGATGGCCTTCCTCGATGTCGACGGTGAGGTTTTCAAACGGCTCGTGGCGCACGCCATCGACCATCTTGAACACCACGCGCGGACGCGACACCGCCAGCTCGAAGCCTTCGCGGCGCATGTTTTCGATCAGGATGGTCAGGTGCAGTTCACCGCGCCCCGACACTTCGTAGGTCGAATCGTCGTTCTCGGCCTGCACCACGCGCAGCGCCATGTTGGATTTCAGTTCGCGCTCCAGGCGGTCGCGGATCTGGCGGGTGGTGACGAACTTGCCTTCGCGGCCGGCCAGCGGCGAAGTGTTGACCATGAAATTCATCGTCAGCGTCGGCTCATCGACCTTCAGCATCGGCAGGCCGATCGGATTGTCGAGCGAGCTGATGGTCGAGCCGATGCCGATTTCTTCGATGCCGTTGATCAGCACGATGTCGCCGGCCAGCGCTTCATCGACCAGCACGCGTTCCAGCCCCTTGAACTTCAGCACCTGATTGATGCGCGCCTTGGTCGGCTTGTCGTCCGGACCGTTCATCCAGACCACATCCTGGCCACCCCTCACGCGGCCGGCCAGAATGCGGCCGACGCCGATCTTGCCGACGTAGGACGAGTATTCGGTCGAGGTGATCTGCAGTTGCAGCGGCGCGTCCGGATCGTCTTCACGCGCCGGCACGTACTTCAGGATCGCCTCGAACAGCGGGGTCATGTCGCCGCTGCGCGCTTCCGGGTCGGTGCTGGCGTAACCGTTCAGGCCGGAGGCGTAGATGACCGGAAAATCGAGCTGCTCTTCGGTCGCGCCCAGCTTGTCGAACAGTTCGAAGGTGGCGTTGATCGCCCACTCGGCGCGCGCGCCGGGACGGTCGATCTTGTTCAGCACGACGATCGGCTTCAGGCCCAGCGCCAGCGCCTTGCGGGTGACGAAACGGGTCTGCGGCATCGGCCCTTCCTGCGCATCGACCAGCAGCAGCACGCTGTCCACCATCGACAGCACGCGCTCGACCTCGCCGCCGAAGTCGGCGTGGCCCGGGGTATCGACGATATTGATGTGGGTACCTGCATATTCGACCGCGCAATTCTTCGACAGGATCGTAATGCCGCGTTCCTTTTCGATGTCGCCGGAATCCATCACCCGGGTATCCACATGCTGGTTGTCGCGGAAGGTGCCGGATTGACGCAGCAGCTGGTCGACGAGAGTGGTCTTGCCATGATCGACGTGGGCAATGATGGCAACGTTGCGGATGGCGCGTTTGGAATTGGACATGATCTTGAAGGTCGAATGAGGGGCGAAAAGCCAACTATTATAGCATGTTGCGCCGCACGAAAAAGAGAAAACTCCCGTCATTTCAAGGGGTTGCCGGGATTACAGAGTGATACACAAGACAGCGCCGCCACATCGTTGCCGCAGCGCATCGCGATCCCGGCGCGGGTGGCGTCAATCGTTCAGATTGCCGTCGCCACCAGTCGTTCCGGCGCCAGCACGCCGTGCGGCTGCAATTGCGCGGTGCCGAGCAGCCGGCCACCGTCCTCCGCATACACCCGCACCCGACCGGCCGGCGGCAGCGCGATGCCTTCGGCACCCAACGCCAGCCGCTGCCCATGCAGGAAACGCTGCGCCAGATGTTCGTTCAAGCGCAGCGCCGCAAAGCCGGTCAGCAGCGCATCGACCGGCGCCAGCAGGCTGGCGCGCTGTCCCTCCGGCGTCGCCGCCAGTTGCGCCAGCGTGACCGCGCCAGCCAGGCCGAGAGCGCCAATGCGCGTGCGCCGCAGTGCCTGCAGATGGGCGCCGCAGCCGAGCGCGGCGCCGATGTCCTCGCCCAGCACGCGGATGTAGGTGCCCTTGCTGCAACGCACCCGCAGCGTCAGGAACGGCGCCTGGTACGCCAGGCATTCGATCTGGTGGATGGTCACCGCGCGCGCCGCCCGTTCCAGCGTGATGCCGGCGCGGGCATATTCGTACAGCGGCTTGCCGTCGCGCTTCAAGGCCGAATGCATCGGCGGCACCTGTTCGATCGGGCCGCGAAAGCGCTGCAACACGGCCTCGATCGCCGCCGCGTCGGCACCGACCTCGCGGCACTCCAGCACCTCACCCTCGGTATCGCCGGTGGCGGTGCGCACGCCCAGATGGACCACCGCTTCGTAGGTCTTGTCGGCTTCCAGCAAATCCTGGGCGAACTTGGTGGCCTCGCCAAAGCACAGCGGCAGCAGGCCGGTGGCGAATGGATCGAGGGTGCCGGTATGGCCGGCCTTTTTGGCGTTCAGCAGCCGCTTGGCCTGGATCAGCGCATCGTTGCTGGAACCGCCGGCGGGCTTGTCGAGCAGCAGCACGCCGTCGATAGCCAGACGGATTTTTTTCGGCCGGAGGTCAGACATTCTGGATGCGCCGCGTATCGGCGGGTTCACTCTTCCGGATCGGCATCACGCGCGCGGCTGGCATTCGCTGCGTCGATCAGGCGCCCCATCTCGATGCCGCGCGCGGTCGAGGTGTCGTGGACAAAATGCAGTTCCGGCAGCGTATGGATGGTCAGCCGCCGCCCCAGCTGGGTGCGCAGGAAACCGGCCGCCCTGACCAGCCCGTGCAGCGTGTTGCGCACCGCCTGCGGATCATCCACCAGCGTGGTGAAAAACACCTTGGCGTGCGCGTAGTCCGGCGTCACCTGCACTTCGGTGATCGTAACCATGCCGACGCGCGGGTCCTTCAACTCGAACGCGATCAGTTCCGACAGATCGCGCTGGATCTGGTCGGCCACCCGCAGGCCGCGCCCGGGGATCGATTTGCTGTGCTTCGCCATGCTTCGCCACCTTGAAACGACACAGCCCGGAGAGGCGCCGGCGGCGCCGATCCGGGCTGCAAAACGTCGGCCGCCGCTTACAGCGTGCGCGCGACTTCCTGCACTTCGAACACTTCGAGCTGGTCGCCTTCCTGGATGTCGTTGAAATTCTTCAGCGACAGGCCGCATTCGAAGCCGGCCTTGACTTCCTTGACGTCGTCCTTGAAGCGTTTCAGCGAATCCAGTTCGCCGGTCCAGACCACCACGTTGTTGCGCAACAGCCGCACCGACGAGCCGCGCCGCACCAGACCGTCCAGCACGTAGCAGCCGGCGATCGAGCCGATCTTGCTGACGTGGAACACCTGGCGGATTTCGACCAGCCCCAGCGCCTGTTCGCGCTTTTCCGGCGCCAGCATGCCCGACAGCGCCGCCTTGATCTCGTCCACCGCATCGTAAATGATGTTGTAGTAGCGGATGTCGATGCCGCTGGCTTCCGCCGCCTTGCGCGCCGGCGCGTCGGCGCGGGTGTTGAAGCCGATGATGACCGCCTTCGAAGCGACCGCCAGGTTGACGTCGGATTCCGAGATGCCGCCGACGCCGGCATGCACCACCTGCACCCGCACTTCCGGCGTGGACAGCTTCTGCAGCGACTGCACCAGCGCTTCCTGCGAACCCTGAACGTCGGTCTTGATGATCAGCGGCAGGTTCTTGACCTCGCCCTCGCCCATCTGCTCGAACATGTTTTCCAGCTTGGCCGCCTGCTGGCGCGCCAGCTTGACGTCACGGAACTTGCCCTGACGGAACAGGCCGATTTCCCGCGCCTTGCGCTCGTCGGACATCACCATCACGTCCTCGCCGGCGGCCGGCACTTCGGTCAGGCCCTGAATCTCGACCGGAATCGACGGACCGGCTTCGCCGATGTTCTTGCCGTTCTCGTCCAGCATCGCGCGCACGCGGCCGTAGGAAGAACCGGCCAGCACGACATCGCCGCGCTTCAGCGTGCCGGACTGCACCAGGATCGTCGCCACCGGACCGCGCCCCTTGTCGAGACGCGCTTCGATCACCAGACCACGGGCCGGCGCTTCCACCGGCGCCTTCAGTTCCAGCACCTCGGCCTGCAGCAGCACGTTTTCCAGCAGCGAATCGATGCCTTCGCCGGTCTTGGCCGACACCGGGATGAACGGCGCGTCGCCGCCGTATTCTTCCGGCACGACGTTTTCCGCCACCAGTTCCTGCTTGACGCGGTCCAGATTGGCGGTCGGCTTGTCGATCTTGGTGATCGCCACCACCAGCGGCACGTTGGCCGCCTTGGCGTGGGCGATCGCTTCCCTGGTCTGCGGCATCACGCCGTCGTCCGAGGCCACCACCAGAATCACGATATCGGTCGCCTGCGCGCCACGGGCGCGCATCGCGGTAAACGCCTCGTGGCCCGGCGTATCGAGGAAGGTGACGATGCCGCGCGGCGTCTCGACGTGGTAAGCGCCGATGTGCTGGGTGATGCCGCCGGCTTCGCCGGACGCCACCTTGGTGCGGCGGATGTAATCCAGCAGCGAGGTCTTGCCGTGATCGACGTGGCCCATCACGGTCACCACCGGCGCGCGCGGCAAGGCCTCGGCGTCGATGTGCTCCTGGCCTTCGGCCAGCATCGCTTCCGGATCATCGAGCTTGGCCGCGTGGGCGACGTGGCCCATTTCCTCGACCACGATCATCGCGGTTTCCTGGTCCAGCACCTGGTTGATGGTGACCATCTGGCCCAGCTTCATCAGATGCTTGATGACTTCGGAAGCCTTGACCGACATCTTGTGCGCCAGTTCGGCGACGGTGATCGTTTCCGGCACGTGGACGTCCTTGACGATCGCCTCGGTCGGCGCCTGGAAATTGCTTTCGTGCGTGTCGGCATGATGACCGCCGCGCCGTCCCTTCGGACCGGCGCGCCAGCCGTCGCGGCCGCCGCCGGCGTTGCCACGGGTCTTGATGCCGAGGCCGCCGCGCTTCTTGGCGTCGTCCTGCCAGGTGGAGGAAACGTTGGCCGACTTGATCGACTTCTTGTCGGTCACCGGCTTCTTGTCGTCCTTCTTGTCGCCCGGCTTCTTGTCGCCCGGGCGATGCAGCGTGCCATCGGCCGCCTTGGCGCCGGCCGCCGGCAATTCCGGTGCCTTGATCACCTTGCGCGGCTGGCTCATCATCAGCTTGATCTGCGCAACCTCGTCCTCGACCGCCTTGCGCGCGCGCTCGGTGGCGGCGGCCCTCTCGGCCGCTTCCTTGGCCAGTTCGGCGGACTTCTTCTTGCCTTCCTCGGCGGCGCGCCGTTCTTCTTCGGCCTGCGCTTCGGCGGCGGCCGCCGGCGCGGCTGCGGCTGCCTCGCGGGCGGCCGCTTCGGCCTGTGCCATCGCTTCGGCCTGCGCCTGCTTCTCGGCTTCCAGTTTCGCCAGCCGCTCCTGCTTCTCGCGCAGATCGGCTTCCTGACGGGCGATCAGCTCGGCCTGACGGCGCGCCTCCTCGTCACGCCGCTGCTGTTCCGCCTCGTCGATCACCGGTACGGCGGCGACCGGCGCCGGCGCTTCCTCGGCAGCCGGTTCGTCACGCTTGATGAAGGTACGCTTCTTGCGCACTTCGACCTGAATCGTGCGCGACTTGCCGGTGGCGTCGGCCTGCTTGATTTCGCTGGTTTCCTTGCGGGTCAGGGTGATCTTCTTCTTTTCGCCTTCGCCTCCCGCACCATGCGCACGCCGCAGATGCTCGAGCAGCTTGTCCTTGTCCTGCTTCGACAAGGGGTCCGCCTCCGACTGCTTGTCGACGCCGGCGGAGCGCAACTGCTTCAGCAGAAGATCGGCCGGCATTTTCAGCTCGGTGGCAAATTGGGCTACGTTGTTACTCGCCATTCAGTCCTCTTTTCTATTTGGCGGCAGACGATAACGGGAATGCTCCTGATCACCTGGCTTCGGTCAGATTCCATGCCGCCGCCTGCAGGGCCTTGGCATGCTCATCGTACTTGGCGTCGATGAGCTTCATTTCATCGTCGGTCACGTCTTCAAATCCGCTGTCGATCAGCGCGCGCGCGCGATCGGTCGGCAGCGCCAGGATCGCGCCGAACTCGTCGTAGGCGAGAGCGGCAAACGCTTCCAGCGTCTTGATGCCGGCCAAACCGAGCTTGCCGGCGGTGGCGCGGTCGATGCCGTCCAGATTGGCCAGCGCATCGTCCATGCCGTCCAGCCCCTCTTCCGAGGCGATCGCCTCGGTCAGCAGCGCATCGCGCGCCCGGGTGCGCAGTTCGTTGACGGTTTCCTCGTCGAACGACTCGATTTCCAGCATCTCGTTGATCGGCACATAGGCGATTTCTTCCAGGGTGGCGAAACCTTCCTCGGCGAGGATGTCGGCGACTTCCTGATCGACATCCAGCTTTTCCATGAACAGCGTGCGGATCGCCGCCGTTTCCAGCGCCATCTTGTCGGCCGATTCCTCGGCGGTCATGATGTTGATCTGCCAGCCGGTCAGCTCCGATGCCAGCCGCACGTTCTGGCCGCCGCGGCCGATCGAAATCGCCAGGTTTTCCTCATCGACCACCACGTCCATCGCGTGCTTGTCTTCATCGACCACAATCGACGACACGTTGGCCGGCGCCAGCGCGCCGATCACGAACTGCGCCGGGTCTTCCGACCACAGCACGATGTCGACCCGCTCGCCGCCCAGTTCGCCGGTCACCGCCTGCACGCGCGAGCCGCGCATGCCGACGCAGGTGCCGATCGGGTCGATGCGGCGGTCGCTGGTGAATACCGCGATCTTGGCGCGCACGCCGGGGTCGCGCGCGGCCGACTTGATTTCCAGCAGGCCCTGCTCGATCTCCGGCACTTCCAGTTCGAACAGCTTCATGATGAATTCCGGCGCGGTGCGCGACAGGATTACCTGCGGCCCGCGCGCATTGCGGTCGATGCGCAGGATGAACGCGCGCACGCGGTCGCCGATGCGCAGATTTTCCTTCGGAATCATCTGGTCGCGCGGCAGCCGCGCTTCGATCTTGCCGGATTCGATGATGGCATCGCCGCGCTCCATGCGCTTGATGGTGCCGGTCACCAGCGCGTCGCCGCGTTCCAGGAAGTCGGCCAGAATCTGCTCGCGCTCGGCATCGCGGATGCGCTGCAGCACCACCTGCTTGGTGTCCTGGGCGAAGCGGCGGCCGAGCTCGACCGATTCGATCGGGTCCTCGATATAGCCATCGACTTCGATATCCGGCTCGCGCTCGCGTGCTTCGAACAGCAACATTTCCTGATCCGGCATCTGCAGGCCGGCCTCGTCCGGCACCACGCGCCAGCGGCGGAACGATTCGAATTCGCCGGTTTCGCGGTCGATCTCGACGCGAATGTCGGCCTCTCCCTCGTAGCGCTTCTTGGTGGCCTGGGCCAGCGCCTGCTCCAGCGCGCCAAAAACGACGTCCTTGTCGACGTTTTTTTCGCGCGCCAGCGCATCGACCAACAGCAGAATTTCGCGACTCATGCTTTGCGACTCCTAAATTTCACTTGCGGCACCAAGCGTGCCTTGTCCACATCCGCGAGCGTAAACTCCAGTTTCGCCGGGCCTTCGTTGCCTTCGAATTCGAGCGCCAGACGCTCACCGTCCGGCACGCACAAAATGCCCTGGAAGCTCTTGCGGCGCGCCGCCTGCGGCATGGGAACGCGTAGTTTAACAATCGCCTCCTGGCCTGCAAAGCGCAGGTAGTCGGCGACTTTCTTCAGCGGCCGATCGAGTCCCGGCGACGATACTTCGAGCCGCTCGTAGGGGATGTTCTCCACCGTCAGCAGGTGCAGCAACTGGTGCGTCACCTTCTCGCAATCGTCCAGCGTGATCGCGCCACGCTCGGCCTGCTCCGGCACGAAATCGATGTACACGCGCAGCAAACCATGCGCGGCGCGCTCGAAATCGACCAGCTCGTACCCCATGCCGGCCAGCGTCTTTTCAATCAGCTCCAGCATCGCTCCCCGCCACCGTCAAAAACAACGACACGCCCGGCCGGCAACCGGAAGCGCCATCAAAAAATGCCCAACAAAAAAAAAATGGGCATCCGCCCATCTTTCTTATGAAGGCCGGCCTGAAACACGGCGCGGCCTTTTGTTAACTCCAAGATTATAACTGCTGCCGCGATTTCCCGCAATCCGAAACCGGCTTGCACCTAGCCGCGCGAGCGGCGGCGCGGCATGCCCGGCATGCCGGCCACTCCACGTCCCTGCCCCTGGCGCATGCCGTGGCCACGGCGCTGCTGGCCGATGTCGGGGAAGCCGAGCGCGGTCTGCAACGGGTCGGGCTGGCGGCTACGCTGGGCACGCTGGCCTTGACCCTGTCCGTGGCCGGAACCGCGGCTGAACGGCGACGGGATGCCGCGCCCGCCACGCGGCTCACGCTCGAAGCTGTTGCCGTTGACCTTGCGATTGCCGTTGACGCGCTGTTCCTTGTTGCCCGACTTGCCCTGGGCGGCGATCTTTTCCAGCCCGCTGGCATTCAGCAGCGCGCGCACCGCGTGCTCGTCCAGCTCGTCCCAGCGGCCGCGCTTCAGGGTCGGCGGCAGCGTCATCGTGCCGTAGCGGGTGCGGATCAGCCGCGACACGGTCAGGCCGACCGCCTCGAACATGCGCCGCACTTCGCGATTGCGGCCTTCGCCGATCACCACCCGATACCACTTGTTGACACCTTCGCCGCCGCCATCGGCGATCTTCGAGAACTGGGCGACGCCGTCGTCCAGCTCGACGCCGGCCAGCAATTTCTGCCGCATCCCTTCTTCCAGCTCGCCGAGCGTACGCACCGCGTATTCGCGCTCGATACCGTAACGCGGATGCATCAGCCGGTTGGCGAGGTCGCCGGAGGTAGTCAGCAGCAGCAGGCCTTCGGTGTTGAAGTCGAGGCGGCCGACCGCCAGCCACTTGCCGGCCTTCATCGGCGGCAGCCGGTCGAACACCGAGGCGCGCCCTTCCGGATCGCTGGTGCTGACGATTTCACCGGCCGGCTTGTGGTAGATCAACACACGCGGCGGCCGCTTGCTGACCTTGCGCTGCAGCAGCTTGCCGTTGATGCGCACTTGGTCGGTCGGCAGGATGCGCTGGCCGGTGTGGGCCGGCTCGCCATTGACCGACACCCGTCCGGCGATGATCAGGTCTTCCATGTCGCGCCGCGAACCGAGTCCGGCTTCGGCCAGAACCTTGTGCAGTTTCGGCGCATCGTCCTCGGCGGTCAGGTCGCGCCGCACGTTCCTGGCCGGCTGGCGACCGTTGCGCTGGCCGTCGGCGGCTTCCGCCAGACGGTCGAAATCCTCGGAGGTGACGAACGAAAAGATGTCGTCGGCCGGTGCGCCACGGCCGCCATTGCGCCCGCGCTTGCCGTTGTTGTCCTTGCGTGGCGCGCCCTGCGCGCCTTTCTTGCCGCGCCCGCCATCGGCACGGCGGCGCTGGCCGTCGGCGCCCTGCGGCTGGCGCTCGCCGTCGGCCTCGGCCGGTTCCGCCTTCGATTCGCGCCGCTCGCCGCGCGGACCGCGCCGGCTTTTCAGGTTGTGCGGGCCGCGCACGCCGCGCCGCGCCGGCTTCGGATTCTGTACTTCGGGAGTTCCGCCATCATGGCCGACCGCGACCGGTTCCGGTGCCGCGACGGCTTCCGCTGGCGCGCTTTCGGCGGTGGCGGCGCGGCGCCGGCGCACCGGTTCGCCGTCGGCCGGCCTGGCGCGCGGCGCGCGCTTTTTCGCCGGCGCGGATTCCGTCGCTTCTGCATTCGCGCCTTCGGCCGGCGCGTCGTTACTGGAAATCGGGAGAGTCATTGTCGCTATCGGGTTGAGACGGACTGGGTGCGGCTTCCGCAGTCGGAAGAGGCGCGGTATCGGAAATGGCAGGAATGTCGGCATCGGCCGATCCGGCCGGAACATCGCCAGCGGCCACGGCGACCGGCCCGGCGTCGTCCATCAGGTTGCCTTGCGCGGGATCGTGTTCCGCGCCGACCGGCAACTCCGCATCGGCCGGAGGTTCGGCATCGTTATCGGCATCCGCCGATCCGAGGTCATCGGCCGGCAGATCGAGCAGGCCACCGGCGAGTTCGCCGAGGTCGGTTTTCTGCACGTCCTGCAGCGGCGGCAATTGTTCCAGCGCCGCCAGGCCGAGATCGTCGAGAAACTGGCGGGTGGTGGCAAACAGCGCCGGCCGCCCCGGCACGTCGCGGTGGCCGATGGTTTCGATCCAGCCGCGATCCTCGAGCAGCTTGATGGTGTGCGAGTTGACGGTGACACCGCGGATTTCCTCGATGTCGCCGCGCGTGACCGGCTGCCGGTAGGCGATGATCGCCAGGGTTTCCAGCGTCGCGCGCGAATAGCGCGGCGGCTTTTCCGGATTCAGCCGATCCAGGTACATCTTCATTTCCGGCCGGCTCTGGAAACGCCAGCCGGTCGACAAACCGACCACTTCGATGCCCTTGCCGGCCCATTCGCCGCGCAGGTCTTCCAGCATCTGGCGAATGGTATCGGCGCCGACTTCCGAACTGCCATCGTCGCCGGTGAACAGTTTTTTCAGATCGGCGATCGACAACGGCTCGTGCGCGCAGAGCAGCGCGGTTTCGAGGACTTTCCTGGCCTCAGGACTATTCATGTACGAGCGGTGCGGCTGGTATTTATTAAGGTTCTGGCAGGACCGGATCGGGCGGCAGGCATCGCCGATGCCGCTCTGTTCAATTTATCCGCTATTGCTGCTGTTCCGGCGCCCGGCTGGAGGAGATGCGATGCGGGCGGGAAAATATGAGACCTGGTTGCGGGGACAGGATTTGAACCTGTGACCTTCGGGTTATGAGCCCGACGAGCTGCCAGACTGCTCCACCCCGCGTCTGAAGAACAGAACTATACAGCGTATCGGCCGCCAATGCAAATGCCATGTTGGAGGCGGTGATACACTTTCGGCACTCCGCGCCGCGGCGCGCCGCCCACCGACCCGTTTTCCATTCATGAAATTCTGTTCCGAATGCGCCCATCCGGTGGCGCTCATGATTCCGCCGGACGACAACCGTCCACGCTTCGTCTGCAGCCACTGCGGCACCATCCACTACCAGAATCCGAAGATGGTGCTGGGTTCGATCCCGGTCTGGCAGCAGGATGGCGAAACCCGGGTGCTGCTGTGCCGGCGCGCGATCGAGCCGCGCTACGGCTATTGGACATTGCCGGCCGGTTTCATGGAAAACGATGAAACCACCGGCGAGGCGGCGGTGCGCGAAACCGAGGAGGAAGCCGGCGCCCACATCGAGCTGCACGGACTGTTTTCGCTGCTGAACGTGCCGCGCGTGCATCAGGTCCACATGTTCTACCGCGCGACGCTGCTCGACCTGGACTACGCCGCCGGCGTCGAGAGCCTGGAAGTGCGGATGTTTACCGAAGCGCAGATTCCGTGGGACGAGATCGCCTTCCCGACCGTCAGTCACACGCTGAAATGCTTCTTCGCCGATCTGCGGCGCATCCGCGAGGAAGGCGGCGAGTTCGCGCTGCATACGCTGGACATCGTCCGCCCGATGCGCCAACCGGATTGAATGTAATCGATAGGGGAGTATGCCGTTTTTTCGGCCTGTCCTGCCCTTCCCATGCCCGCCTTGAAAATTACTCCATCCCAGTATAGGAATTGCCGAGGCTGGATGCAGGGTTTTTCGGCCGGAGGCGGCGCATGATTCCGTGGCTGCACGCCGATACGCCGTTCCCGCCGGTCGAACAGGCGCTGACCGAAGCGGACGGCGCGCCGGGCTTGCTGGCGGCCGGCGCCGACCTGTCGCCGGAACGGCTGCTGGACGCCTACCGGCACGGCATCTTTCCGTGGTTTTCCGACGGCCAGCCGATCCTGTGGTGGAGCACCGATCCGCGCATGGTGCTGCATACCGACCGCCTGCGCATTTCCGCCAGCCTGCGGAAAACCCTGAAGAAGATCGACCACAGCCTGCGCGCCGGCGGTGACTGGGAACTGCGCTTCGACAGCGCGTTCGAGGCGGTGATGCGCGCCTGCGCGGCACCGCGCATCGGCCGCGACGGCGTTGCCGCCGGCACCTGGATCAGCGAGGAGATCGTCGCCGGCTATACCGCGCTGCACCGGCGCGGCCATGCGCATTCCTGCGAACTGTGGCGCGGCGGCGAACTGGTGGCCGGCGCCTACGGCGTGGCGCTCGGCCGCATGTTCTTCGGCGAATCGATGTTTACCCGCGTCAACGACGGCTCCAAGGTGGCGCTGGCGTATCTGGTGCATTTCCTGCGCGCCAACGGCGTCACGCTGATCGACTGCCAGCAGGAAACCGCGCATCTGGCCTCGCTGGGCGCGGCGCCGATCGGGCGCGCCGAATTCCTCGCCCATCTGGCCGCCACCGTCGATCAGCCGCCGATCGCCTGCTGGCGGCCGCTGCCGCTGGATCTCTGACACGCGCATGGCTCCGGCGGCGCGGCGAAACTTTTGCGCCACCCGCGCCATCCGTGTACATTGACAGCGTCGCCTTCGTTGCCGCCGAACGCTCATGACCCACCTGAAAGACGTTCCCTTTTCGACGCTGCAGTTCTACGCGACCGCGCCCTACGGCTGCAGCTACCTGCCGGAGCGGATGGCGCGCTCGCAGGTGGCGACGCCCTCGCACCAGATCAACGCCGACGTCTATTCGCAACTGGTGAAAAGCGGTTTCCGCCGCAGCGGCGTGTTCACCTACCGGCCCTACTGCGACGGCTGCGCCGCCTGCATTCCGGTACGGGTGCAGGTCGATCTGTTCACCGCCCGACGCAGCCAGCGCCGCGCCTGGCAGCGGCACCAGGGGCTGACGGCGCGCGTGTCGGACCTGACCTATCTGCCCGACCATTACGACCTGTACCTGCGCTATCAGTCGGCGCGCCACGCCGGCGGCGGCATGGATCAGGACAGCCGCGAGCAGTACGCGCAATTCCTGCTGCAGAGCAAGGTCAACACGCGGCTGGTGGAATTCCGCGAAGCGGACGGCGCGCTGCGCATGGTCAGCATCATCGACCTGCTGGACGACGGCCTGTCGTCGGTCTACACCTTCTACGATCCGGACGTCGCCAGCGCCTCGTTCGGCACCTACAACATCCTGTGGCAGATCGGTCAGGCGCGCCAGCTCGGTTTACCCTACGTCTACCTCGGCTACTGGATCGCCGAAAGCCCGAAGATGGCCTACAAAATCCACTTCCAGCCGCTCGAAGCGCTGCGCCACGGACGCTGGAGCACGCTGTAACCATCGCGCCGGCGGCGCGCCGGGCCACGTTACAATGGCGGCCGTTCTGCACTGCCGGCCCCGTTCCGCCATGACCGCACCCGACCATTTCCTCTACGCGCTGGCGCGCCCGCTGCTGTTTTCGATGGACCCCGAAGCGGCCCACAACCTGACGCTGCCGTGGCTGAAGCGCGCCGCCGATTGCGGCCTCGCGCGCGCGCTGGCGCGTCCGCAGGCCGATCCGCGCCGGGTCATGGGGATCGACTTCCCGAATCCGGTCGGTCTGGCCGCCGGGCTGGACAAGGACGGCGCCTATATCGACGGCCTGGCCGCGCTCGGCTTCGGCTTCATCGAGATCGGCACCGTGACGCCGCGCCCGCAGCCGGGCAACCCGCGTCCGCGCATGTTCCGGCTGCCGGACGCTCAGGCGATCATCAACCGCATGGGTTTCAACAATGGCGGCGTCGATGCCTTCGTTTCCAACGTGCAGGCTTCGCGCTTCTTCCAGCACAAGGAAGGCGTGCTCGGCCTGAACATCGGCAAGAACGCCGACACGCCGATCGAACGCGCCGCCGACGATTACCTGATCTGCCTGCAAAAGGTCTACCGCTACGCCAGCTACGTGACGATCAACATCTCGTCGCCGAACACCAAGAACCTGCGCCAGCTGCAGGATGCCGAGGCGCTCGACGCGCTGCTGCGGCAATTGAAGCAGGCCCAGAGCGAGCTGGCCGACCAGCACGGCCGCTACGTGCCGATCGCGCTGAAGATCGCGCCGGATGTCGATGACGAACAGATCCGGATCATCGCCGGCGCGCTGACCCGGCACGGCATGGATGGCGTGATCGCCACCAACACCACCATCGCGCGCGAGGCGGTGGCCGGCTTGCAGCACGGCGAGGAAAGCGGCGGCCTGTCCGGCCGGCCGGTGTTCGAGGCGTCCAACCGCGTGATCCGGCAATTGCGCGCGGAACTGGGCGATGCGCTGCCGATCATCGGCGTCGGCGGCATCACCGACGGCGCCGGCGCGCGCGCCAAGATCGATGCCGGCGCAGCGCTGGTGCAGCTGTATACCGGACTAATCTATCGCGGCCCGGCGCTGGTGCGGGAGTGCGCAGCGGCGCTGCGCGGGGTTTGAGCGGAGCAGCGGGGAAGCCCCGCTACCGCCGACGCAAATCAATACGTCGTTCCGGTGAAAACCGGAGTTCGGCGGGGCTTCAGCGGCACAGGCACCGTCAACTCCGCGCTACCAACGACACTGGGTTCCGGCCTGCGCCGGAACGACAAGTGGATGGGCTGCTGAATGGTCGGGCGTAACCGTCCCTTGCTGACGCACTCGTGGTAACGCCCGATCGAGCGCCGGCTTTCCTTTCTGTCGTTCCGGCGCAGGCCGGAACCCAGCGGCGTTACCGGCATATCGAAGCTCGCTGACGATAGATGAGGCGTTGACGACACCAGGTTCCAGCGACACTCCGCGCCAACCCGCGCCGGCACGACAAACCACCGCGCCGGCCGGGCGCGGCGATCGATAACGAGGTATCCCCGCCCGCCTCAATCGAAGCGCACCTGCCCGGTTTCCACATCCAGCATCGCGCCGACCACTTTCAACTGCCCCTTGTCGACCATCTGCTTCAACACCGGGCTTTGCGCCAGCAGCTGGCGCACGGTCAGGTGTACGTTGGTTTCCGCCACCGCATCGACGAAGGCGCCGTTGTGGCTGCTGCGGTCGGCGCCCGGCTTGCTGGCGGTGGCGGCCACCGCCGGCTGCAGGCGCTCCAGCAATTGCGTCAGATTGCCCATTTTGGCGCTGTCGCAGGCGCCCTTGATTGCTCCGCAATGGGTGTGGCCAAGGATCACGATGACCTTGCTGCCGGCCATCGCCGAGGCGTATTCCAGGCTGCCGAGGATGTCGGCATTGACGACGTTGCCGGCGACGCGGGCGATGAACAGGTCGCCGATGCCCTGATCGAACACCAGCGCCGGATCGGCGCGCGAATCGATGCAGCTGACCACGCTGGCGAACGGATACTGGCCGTTACGCCCGGTCGCCGCCGCCTGCGCGCGCAGATCGCGCGCCTGCATCGCGCCGGCCAGGAAACGGGCGTTGCCGTCCTTCAGCTTCTGCAGCGCCTGCTCCGGGCTCATCGCCTGCTGGCTGGCGCGCGTCATCACCGCGCCGCTCGGCGTCGGCGCCAGTGGCGCGCAGGCGCCGAGCGCCAGCGCGAAGCCGGCCGCGGCCAGCGCCGCGACGAATTTTTTCCAGGAACTGCGGCCGTCCTTGCTTGGACTGTGGTGCATCGTTTTCTCCCGATCGAAGCGCCGCCACCGGCGTTGCGCCAGTCTAGCGACCAGCCTTGAACTTGCCAAGCAGCAAACAGGGGAAAAAGCCACGGCGCCGGAGGCGGGCGATTCCGGCCAGCGCGTGAAAGTCACGCAAACAACCTGGACGGAATCCGAAAATTCCCTATACACCCCGGAGCATTTTCGAAGCCGCGCAGCCAGAGCCCGGGAGCGGCCGATTTTTCGGCATACTCCCCCCCATTCTTGAAACAGGAGAATAGCGAATCAGCCCGCCAGGACGCGCCAGACCCAGACGATGGCGCCGATGCTGACGGCAGCCGAAGCCAGCATCGCCAGCGCCGCGTGCAGCTTGTCACGGTTGATCACGGTGGCGCGGGAGGCGGAAGTGGTTTTCATGACGATGACGGAAGGAAAGGAATTGCCAGCCGTCATGATACTCCGCCGCGCCGGGGATGCGGCCGCTAGTAGTTGTCCGGCTGCAGGATGCCGCGATCGACCTGCTGCACGTCGGTCAGGCCGCACAGCGCCAGCGTCACATCCATTTCCTTGCGCAGGATGTCGAGCGCGCAGCGCACGCCCGCTTCGCCCATCGCCCCCAGCCCGTACAGGAAGGCGCGGCCGATGTAGACGCCGCGCGCGCCCAGCGCCAGCGCCTTCAGCACGTCCTGGCCGGAACGGATGCCGCTGTCCAGATGCACCTCGATGTCGCCACCGACCGCTTCGACGATGCGCGGCAGCATCTCGATCGACGACGGCGCGCCGTCCAGCTGGCGGCCGCCATGATTGGAGACGATCAGCGCGTCGGCGCCGCTTTGCACCGCCAGCCGCGCGTCCTCGGCGTCCAGGATGCCCTTGACGATCAGCTTGCCGTCCCAGCGCTGGCGCACCCATTCGACGTCATCCCACGACAGCCGCGGATCGAACTGTTCGGCGGTCCAGGCCGACAGCGACGACATGTCGGAAACATCGCCGATATGTCCGACGATGTTGCCGAAGCTGCGGCGCCGGGTGTTCAGCATGCCCCAGCACCAGCGCGGCCGCGTCATCATGTTGAACAGGTTCGGCAGCGTCAGCTTGGGCGGCGCCGACAGGCCGTTCTTCAGATCCTTGTGGCGCTGACCGAGGATCTGCAGATCCAGCGTCAGCACCAGCGCCGAACAGTTGGCCGCCTTGGCGCGGGCGATCAGCCGCTCCATGAAATCGCGGTCGCGCATGAAATACACCTGGAACCAGAACGGCTTGGTGGTGTTGGCGGCGACATCCTCGATCGAGCAGATACTCATCGTCGACAGCGTGAACGGCACGCCGAAACGCTCGGCGGCGCGCGCCGCCAGAATTTCGCCGTCGGCGTGCTGCAGCCCGGTCAGCCCGGTCGGCGCCAGCGCCACCGGCATCGCCACCGGTTGTCCGACCATGGTCGAGGCCAGCGTGCGGTTTTCCATGTTGACCGCGACCCGCTGGCGGAACTTGATGCGGCCGAAATCGTCGCTGTTGGCGCGATAGGTCGATTCGGTCCAGGAACCGGAATCGGCGTAGTCGTAGAACATGCGCGGCACGCGCCGTTGCGCCAGAACGCGCAAATCTTCGATGTTGGTGATGACGGACATGACCGTTTTCCTCGTGCGAAATGGGCCGGAATGCTGGGTAGAGACGTTCATTATCCTATGGCGGGCGCTGCGCGGAATTGGCGACGATGAAATAATGCACGCCGGGAAAGGAATAAATTTCGCAAACCACTTTGTCACGTTTTCACATTGTGGTATAAAGACCGTCTTGCATCGCACCATCTCCCCATGAAAAACGATCAATCCGCAGCGACCGGCCAGATTTCGATCCAGGTCATCGAACGCATGATCCTGCTGCTCGACGCTCTGGCCAGCTACCCCGATCCGGTCAGCCTGAAGGAACTCTCGAAGATCACCGGGCTGCATCCGTCCACCGCCCACCGCATCCTCAACGACATGGTGGTCAAGCGCTTCGTCGACCGCGCCGAACCGGGCGCCTACCGGCTCGGCATGCGCCTGCTGGAACTCGGCAACATCGTCAAGAGCCGCCTGAACGTGCGCGAAGCGGCGCAGGATTTCATGCGCGCGCTGCACCGCAAGACGATCCAGACCATCAACCTGTCGGTGCGCCAGGGCGACGAAATCGTCTACATCGAACGCGCCTTCTCGGAGCGCTCCGGCATGCAGGTGGTGCGCGCCATCGGCGGCCGCGCGCCGTTGCACCTGACTTCGACCGGCAAGCTGTTCCTGTCGGTGGACGAACCGAAGCTGGTGCGCATGTACGCGACCCGCACCGGCCTGGCCGGGCACAACAAGAATTCGATCACCGACCTCGCCAAGCTGGAACGCGAACTGGCGCAGGTGCGCGCGCTCGGCTACGCGCGCGACAACGAGGAACTGGAACTGGGCGTGCGCTGCATCGCCGCCGGCATCCGCGACGACAGCGGCAAGCTGGTGGCCGGCCTGTCGATCTCGGCGCCGGCCGAGCGGCTGCGCGACGAATGGCTGGAGGATCTGCTGCAGACCGCGTCGCAAATCTCGGCCACGCTGGGCTATCAGCCGCCGCCGCATTGAGGCATCGGCCGCCATGAAAAAAGCGAACCGGACGGTTCGCTTTTTTTGTGCCGCACGGTCGCGCCGTCGGTAAATTTCAGCCTTCGCCGTGGCGCCGGCGCGCTTCCGACAAGCGCGGCGCGCGCAGTTCCGACAGCCATTTGCGGATGCGGCTGGCGTCGCCCAGCCGCGACAGCTTGCCCTTGGAATCGAGGAACACCATCACTACCGAGCGGCCATCGACCCGGGTCAGCATCACCAGGCAGCGTCCGGCTTCGTTGATGAAGCCGGTTTTCTGCAGGTCGATGTCCCAGTCCGGGTTCGACACCAGCCGGTTCGAATTGGCGTATTGCAACGGGTGGCCGGCGATCTCGACCATGTATTTTGTGTCGGTCGAATACTGGCGGATCAGCGGATATTCGCGGGCCGCCAGCACCAGCTTGGCGAGGTCGCGCGCGCTGGCGACGTTGTGGCTGGACAAGCCGGTCGGCTCGACGTAATGGGTATCCATCATGCCGAGCGCACGCGCCTTGGCGTTCATCGCCGCGACGAAGGTCGCCAGTCCGCCCGGATAATTGCGGCCGAGCGCCGACGCCGCGCGGTTTTCCGAACTCATCAGCGCGATGTGCAGCAGATCGCCGCGCGTCATGCGGGTGCCGACCCGCAACCGGGAGTGGGTGTTCTTTTCGTGATCGACGTCGGCCTCGGTGATTTCCAGCACCTCGTTCATGTCCTGGCCCGCCTCGACCACCAGCAGGCTGGTCATCAGCTTGGTCAGCGAGGCGATCGGCAGCGCGACGGTGGAATTCTTTTCGAACAGCACCCGCGAATCGGCCGGGTCGATCACCAGCGCGACGCTGGATTTCAGATCGAGCGGGTCCTGGGTCAGATTCAGGCCGGCGATGTCGCCGGCTGACGGCACCGCCGGCACTACCGGACGCGCCACCACGCGCCGATACGCCGTCTTGCGCTTGCTGCCGGCAACGACCGTCTTGCGCGCCGGCTTTGCGCGGTTGGGCGTCGCCTTGGCACTGACGGTCTTGCGCTTGAGCGCGGGCTTGCTGATTTTCTTCGCGGTTTTTTTCACGCCCTTGCCGGCGTCGGCATCCGGCGCTTTGGCCTGCACCGGGGCGTGCAACAGAAAAAATACCGAAAACAATACCGCCAGCGCCGATTTGAACATCTGCGACCTCCCCCGATTCCTTACACGCCATCAACCCGTTGGAGTGTAGCAAAAGTCCAAATAACTGCAAGTAAATTAAGTAGTTACCGAAGAAAATTAAACAAATTTCTAGCCAATCGGCTCAGCTTCCACCGGCGACCGCGGCGGCAATCGCCTGCCCGAGGTCGGCGGTACCGGCGCTGCCGCCGATGTCGCGCGTCAGCGGCGCATGCTGCGGACCGGCTGCCAGCACCGCCTCGATCGCGCCGACCACCGTTGCCGCCGCTTCGGGATAACCGAGGTGTTCCAGCATCATCGCGCCGCTCCAGACCTGGCCGATCGGATTGGCGACACCGCGCCCGGCGATGTCCGGCGCCGAACCATGCACCGGCTCGAACAGCGACGGATAGGCGCGCTCCGGGTTGATGTTGGCCGACGGCGCCACCGCGATCGTGCCGGTACAGGCCGGTCCCAGATCGGACAGGATGTCGCCGAACAGGTTGGAAGCCACCACCACGTCGAACCAGTCCGGGTGCAGCACGAATTGCGCGGTCAGGATGTCGATATGGTATTTGTCCCACTTCACGTCCGGGTAGTCTTGCGCCATCGCAAGCACCCGCTCGTCCCAGTACGGCATCGTGATCGAAATGCCGTTCGACTTGGTGGCCGAGGTCAGATGCTTCCTCGGCCGCCGCTGCGCCAGGTCGAAGGCGAACTTCAGGATGCGGTCGACGCCGCGCCGCGAAAACACGCTTTCCTGGAACACCACCTCGCGTTCGGTACCTTCGTACATCTTGCCGCCGACCGACGAATACTCGCCCTCGGTGTTTTCGCGCACCACGTAGAAATCGATGTCGCCCGGCTTGCGCCCGGCCAGCGGCGACGGAATCCCGGGCATCAGGCGGCACGGACGCAGGTTCACGTACTGGTCGAATTCGCGCCGGAATTTCAGCAGCGAGCCCCACAGCGACACGTGGTCCGGCACCGTCGCCGGCCAGCCGACCGCGCCGAAGAAAATCGCGTCGTGGCCACCGATCCGGTCTTTCCAGTCGTCCGGCATCATCTGGCCGTGACGCGCGTAGTAGTCGCAGTTGGCGAAGTCGAAATGGTCGAAGGCCAGGTCGATGCCGTGGCGCGTCGCCGCCGCCTCCAGCACGCGCAAGCCTTCCGGCATCACTTCCTTGCCGATGCCGTCGCCGGCCAGAACGGCGATCCTATGGGTGGTCATGGTCAATCCTCCAAAAAGGGCAATAGTTCGTCGAGCAGCAATTGCGGCACTTCTTCCGCGATGTAGTGGCCGCAGGGCAGCGCATGGCCGCGCACGTCGGCGGCGCGCCGGCGCCATTCGTCCAGCGGCCGGAAGCACTGTCCGACCGCGCCGTGTTCGCCCCACAGCGCCAGCAGCGGCATCGGCAACAACCGGCCGGCGGCGACATCGGCGCGGTCGTGTTCCAGATCGATGGTCGCCGAGGCGCGGTAATCTTCGCAAATTCCGCGCACGGTATCCGGCAGGCGGATGCAGCGCCGGTATTCGGCCAGCGCCTCCGGCGCGAACGGCGCCAGCCCGGCATGGCGGCCGCCGAGCGTCTGCAACAGGTAGAACTCGGGGTCGGCGCCGATCAGGGTTTCCGGCAGCGGCGCCGGCTGGATCAGGAAAAACCAGTGGTAATAGGCGCGCGCGAACGCCATCGAAGTCTGTTCATACATCGCCAGCGTCGGCGCCACGTCCAGCAAGGCCAGCCGGCGCACGGCGTGCGGATGATCGGCCGCCAGCCGATGGGCGACGCGGCCGCCGCGATCGTGACCGACCACGCAAAATTCCTCAAAGCCGAGCCGCGCCATCAACTGCGCCATGTCGGCCGCCATCGCCCGCTTCGAATAATTGCCATGTCCAGGCTGCGGCGCCGGTTTGCCGGAATCGCCATAGCCGCGCAGATCGGCGCACACCACGTCGAAGCGTTGCGCCAGCGGCGCGGCGACCCGGTGCCAGATCGCATGCGTCTGCGGATGACCATGCAACAGCAGCAGGCCAGGCTTGCTGGCGACACCGCTCCAGCTCCTGCGGTAGTGGATCGCCACCTGGTCGAGCACGACGCTGGCGCGTTCAAATCCGTCAAACATCTCGATCCGGCGAAAAAACTGGGACGAAAGCCAAGATTCTAGGACGCCCAGCGGCCCGGCCGATTAACCGCGATCAATTACTGAATTTCCTGGCGCGACATGCCGGCCATCGTTCAGACAACGGCCAGCTGTTCGCGCAACTGCCGCGCCACCGCTTCAGGATGACGCATGCAGAACGATTCCTGCAGCAACAGCTGCAGGTACGACGCATCGGTGACGTGCAGCGCGTTGTTCAGGTACAGGCGCGGCAGCAGCCGCGCGTTCAGCCAGTGAGCGCCGCCATCGGCGCCGGCATGGTCGGGGAAGAAGCTCAGGTTGAAGCTGGCCAGCCCCTGCGCGCCGAAGGCGCCGACCAGACGCGCCAGCGAGGCGGCGAAGGTGTCGATGTCGGCGTCCGACAGATCGGTGACGCGGCGCTTGCCGGGAAACACCGCCAGCGCGTCGCCCATCACGCCGGTCGGCGCGTAGGGCACCAGCCAGGCCGCCGCGCCGTCTTCCATCAGCCAGCGCGGGCCGTCGCGCTCGGCCGCCAGCAGATCGGCGGCGTAGCAGCGGCCATGCTGCCGCAGATAGGCGTTTTCAGCCGCCAGTTCACGCGCCAGCCGGTTGCCCGGATGGCCGCTCAGCGCCACCTGCATGTGCGGATGCATCTGCGAACCGCCGGAAGCCGGCAGGTAGTTCCAGGTCAGCAGCCCGTACGCAGCGGCGGCACCGGGCCGATGCGCTGCGCAATGCGCGAAGAAATCGCGCCCGAGCTTGATGGCATCGGCCACCACCGCCACCGGCAGTTGCGCCGGCTCCAGAAAATGCGCCTGCGACATCGCCGCGACCGCTGAAATGTCGTCGTATGGAAACAGGTTGGGAAACAGCGTCGCCTCGCCGCGCCGCAGCCGGCCATCCACCACGGCGCTGCCGGCGGCAGCGTAATCCTGCAGGAATTCCGGTGCGAAGCGCGGCGTCACCCGGCCCACCTGTTCCGGGCAGAACGGACAGCCGGCGCGGGTGCTGTCGGCCAGCGCCGCCATGTCCGGCGGCTGCGGCGTCATGCCGGTGAAGTGGCAGATGCGGGCGCTGTCGCCGGTCAGCGGATCGAAGCGGATTTCGCTTTCGATCTCGGCGCGGGCGAAATCCCGGCGCGGGTCCAGCAGCACCGTCAGCTTGCCCTCGGAATGAAAGGCAAGGCTCATTGCCCGACCGGCACCAGCAAGGGTTCCAGCAGCGCGCGCATCGGCGCCGGCACCGCCGCCGGCCGGCGGCTGTCGCGATCGACGTAGACGTGCACGAAATGTCCGTGCGCCGCCGCCGTGTCGTCATCCTCGCGGAAGATGCCGACCTCGTAGCGGATGCTGGAATTGCCCAGATGGGCGACGCGCACGCCGGCAGTGACCCGTTCCGGGAACGAGATCGCCTTGAAATAGGTACAGCGGGTTTCGATCACCAGGCCGATCACCGGGCTGCGCTCGACATCGAGCACGCCGCTGGTAATCAGCAGCTGATTCACCGCGGTGTCGAACCAGCTGTAATAGACGACGTTGTTGACGTGGCCATAGACGTCATTGTCCATCCAGCGCGTGGTGATCGGATGGAAGTGCCGGTAATCGGCGCGTGTGCTTGCTTGTTCCCGCATGGTTCATTTCCTCACTACAAAAGCCACCCCGACCACCGCCAGCACCATGCCGGCCAGTCCGATCGGGCTGAATATTTCGCCGAACATCAGCCATGCCATCAGCGCCGTGGTCGGCGGCGTCAGGTACAGCAGGCTGGCCACGCTGGTGGCGGCGTTCTTGCGGATCAGCGCGTACAGCAGAAAGATCGCGCCGATCGACAGCGCCAGCACCGACCACAGCAGCGCGCCGATGAATTGCGGCGTCCAGCGCACGGTATCGAGTGCCGGCGTCAGATGCTCGAACCACACCGCGAACGGCAGCAGCACCACGATCGAGGCGCCGAACTGGACGATGGTACCGGTGCGCAGATCGAAATGCGGACAGTATTTCTTCTGGTACAGCGTGCCGAGCGTGATCGCCAGCAATGCGAACACGCACAGGCCGATCGCCAGCGGCGACAGGCCGGACAGGCCGATCTTGTTGGCCACCACCAGCCCGACCCCGGCCAGCCCCAGCAGCAGGCCGATCCATTGCCGGCCGCACACCGCTTCGCCAACCATCGGCGCCGCGAACGCGGTCAGGATCGGCTGCAGGCCGACGATCAGCGCCGACAGTCCGGCCGGCATGCCGAGCTTGATCGCGCACCATACGCCGGCCAGATAGCCGGCCTGGATCAGGATGCCGGCCACCGCGACGTGACGCATGTGGCCGAGCGGCCACGGCGTGCGCATCAGCAACACCAGCGGCAGCAGGAACACCAGCACGCCGGCGAAACGCAGCAGCAGGAAGGTCAGCGGCGGCGCATACGGCAGGCCATATTTGGCGACGATGAAACCGGTGCTCCAGATCACCACGAATACCAGCGGCATCGCCGCGATCCAGCGGTTCGGCGGAGCGGTGGCGGTCAGGGCAACGGAAGCGGCGGCAGGCATGTGGCAAATCGAATCCAGGTGGCGCGCGGCCCCGGCGGGGATGCGTGGCACAGCCGCGCATTATAGAGGGCGGACGCAACAAATCGCCGCTGCCGACCGTCAATTCGGGCGGAAGGAAGCAAACGGCGACGGATGCCGCCGCCGGGAACGGATTGTTTTTTCATCAGAGCGCGAACCATTCGCGGCTTGCTCTTTCCAATCTGGACGGTGTCTCCCCGGTACCCGTGTCTCCTCCTCGTAAGGGTACCGTTTCAGTGCCTCGGCTTGCTGCCGGGGCATTTTTTTGTCGGCGCGGCCCGGTCTGTGTCTTAATGCCGGGCTGCTGCCATGGCCTGGGCGATCCAGTCGTCGAAGGTGGCCTGATGGAAACGGATCCAGACATCGACGTGGCGCTCGATGTCGGCCGGCTTGTTCTGGCCCTGGCTCATCAGGTAGTTCTCGCCGTTGATGTCGGCAACATCCAGCCGCATCACCTCGAACAGCCGGGCGGCGGCCGGATTTTGATCGGTCCAGGCCTTGTTGGCGACGATCTGCTGATTGTTGGCGATGAAGCCGTAATTCTTACCGTTCGGCAGCTCGGTATCGGTGTCGCCCTGTTCGCCCGGCAGCGCCGAGAACGGTACCTGCAGCCACACCACGTCCTGACCGGGTTTCAGCACGTTGCTGACCCAGTACGGCGTCCAGGTGTAGTACAGGATCGGCTTGCCGGCCTGATAGCGGGCAATGGTGTCGGCCATCAACGCCGAATAGCTGCCCTGCTTGTGCGTGACGGTGTCGCGCAATTCATAGGCGGTCAGCTGATGCTCGATCGCCGCCTCGCAGCCCCAGCCCGGCGTGCAGCCGGTCAGGTCGGCGGTACCGTCGCCATCGGCGTCGAACAGCCTGGCGATGTCCGGATCCTTCAACTGTTCCAGGTTGGTGATGTGATAGGCGTCGGCGGTGTTCTTGTCGATCAGATAGCCCTGGGCCGCATTGGCCGAATACACGCCCTTGCGGTACAGCCTGGCGTCGCCGCCGGCATTCTTGTAATAGTCGGCGTGCAGCGGATTCCAGTGGTTGGCCATGAAGGTGGCGTCACCGTTGGCCAGCGCGATGTGCGCGGCCGGATAGTCGACTTCACGGATCGGCTGCACGTCGTAGCCGAGCTTTTCCAGCGCCTTGACGACCAGCAGGGTCTGGAAGGTTTCCTCGGCGATCGAGCTTTTCAGCGGCAGGACCTGGACGCCCTTGCCGGGCAGGTCGGCCGCCGGTGCCGCCGTGGCCGGCAAGGCCAGCATGGCGGCTCCGGCGATCAGGCAAGACGCCAGCAGGCGGCGCAGGGTACGGAAGATCGGATGCATGGTGCGTTCTTTCGATAGACAGTCTGGTTTGGCGCGGTCTCAGGCCTGGCGCGCGACGGCGCCGGCAGCGGCGGGCGAGGCCGCTGCGGCATCGGCAGCATCGGTAGCACCGCCCGGCGCGGCGGATTTGCCGCGCAACAGCCGGATCAGCAGGCCCAGCGGGCCGCAGCGCCACCACTGGGCGCCGCCGCGGCGCGGCTCGCCCATCGCCTGGGTGATGCGGTCCAGCACGATCGCCAGCAGCACGATGCCGAGGCCGCCGATGGTGGCCAGCCCCATGTCGAGCCGGCCGATGCCGCGCAGCACCATCTGCCCCAGGCCGCCGACGGCGATCATCGAGGCGATCACCACCATCGACAGCGACAGCATCAGCGCCTGATTGATGCCGGCCATGATCGACGGCATCGCCAGCGGCAGCTGCACCTTCCACAGCAGTTGCAGCGGCGAGGCGCCGTAAGCGCGGCTGGCTTCGATCAAATCCGGACGCACCTGGCGGATGCCGAGATTGGTCAGGCGGATCAATGGCGGCAGCGCGAACACGATGGTGACGATCACGCCGGGCACGTTGCCGATGCCGAACAACATCACCACCGGCACCAGATAGACGAAGGCCGGGGTGGTCTGCATCGCGTCCAGCAACGGCCGTGTCCAGCGCTGGACGCGGTCGCTGCTGGCCAGAAGAATGCCGACCGGCAGGCCGATCACCAGACAGAAGAACAGCGAAGTCAGCACCAGCGCCAGCGTCACCATGGCCTCGGGCCAGATGCCGAGCAGGGCCACGATGGCCAGCGACACGACACTGCCGATGGCCAGCTTGCGGCCGGCGAACTGCCAGGCCAGCAAGGCCACCAGCGCGATCAGCAGCGCGGTCGGCAGCGCCTGCAACGCATCGGTGACGCCGGTCAGGGTGGCGTCGATCGGCGCGCGCACCGTCTGGAAGAACGGCCGGCAATGCGCCACCACCCAGTTCAGCGCGTCGTTGATCGCGTCCTGCACCGGCAGGTTGCCGTGGCTGAGCTGCTGCCACAACTGGGCCAGCGTATCGCCGTGGGCGGCGGTGGCAACGCTGCCGCTTGCGTCCGGCGCGGCAGCGGGAACCGAGGCGGCATCCAGCCAGGCGCCGGCAGCGGCGTCCGGCGGCGCGCTCGACGCGGCCCAGGGATCGACGAAGTTTTCGGTGCTCGGGGTATCGTTCATGCGGCCCTCCTTATTGTCCGGCGCCGGCCGCGGACGGCGCGCTGGCGGGATGATGGTTGTCCAGCGTGATCGGCGCCACCACCGGTTGCGGCGGCGGCACTGGCGGCGTGTCGCGGTCGAGGAATTTCAGCATCGTGGTGCGGCTGATCACGCCCAGATAACGGCCATCCTGGTCGGTCACCGGCAGCGCGAACGGCGGCGCCGCCACCACGCCGAACAGCTCGGCCACCGGCGTATCGCTGGCGATCGGCGCGACGTCCGGAATGAAGGCGTGCTGCAAGCCCTGCGGCCCCTGCCGGCCGCGCAGCGCATCGCGCAGCGACTGCGACGACACCACGCCGAGGAAGCGCTTGCGGGCGTTCAGCACGTAGGCATGGTCATGGTCGGAATCTTCCAGCAGGCGCAGCGCGGCGCGGCAGCCGCGGTCGCTCTGTTCGGAAATCACGGTCAACGCCGACTGGCGCGCGATGTCGGCGGCCTTGAACACCGCCGCGGTATCGACGCCGCGCACGAAATGGCGCACGTAGTCGTTGACCGGATTGCGCAGGATTTCATCCGGCGTGCCGACCTGCACCACCTCGCCGTCCTTCATGATGGCGATGTGGTCGCCGATGCGCATCGCCTCGTCCAGATCGTGCGAGATGAACACGATGGTGCGGCGCTTGATCTGCTGCAGGCGCAGCAGTTCGCTCTGCATTTCGGTACGGATGATCGGGTCCAGCGCCGAGAACGCTTCGTCCATCAACAGGATCGACGGATCGGACGCCAGCGCGCGCGCCAGGCCGACGCGCTGCTGCATGCCGCCCGACAGTTCGTCCGGATAGCTGGCGCCCCAGGCGCCCAGACCGACCTGCTCCAGCGCATCCTGCGCCGCCTGCTGGCGCTGCGCGCGCGGCACCCCGGCCAGTTCCAGCCCGAAGGCGGTATTGTCCAGCACCGTCAGATGCGGCATCAGCGCGAACGACTGGAACACCATCGAAATGTCTTTGCGGCGCAACGCGCGCAAATCCCTGTCGCTCAGCCGGTTGATGTCCTCCCCGTCCACCACGATGCGGCCGCTGGTCGGCTCGATCAGGCGGTTCAGCATCCGCACCAGCGTCGACTTGCCGGAACCCGACAGGCCCATGACGACGAAGATTTCACCGGCTTCGATATGGAAATCGGCATCGAACACGCCGATCGATTGCCCGGTACGGGCCAGGATGTCCTGCTTGCTCACGCCCTGGCGGGCGAGTTCCAGCGCGGCCTCCGGCTTGTCGCCGAACACCTTGAAGGCGTGATCGATATGAATCTGCTTGGCCACTGTGGCGCTCCTTGTCAGGGATGGAACACAGGCCAGCGCGAACGAGGCGCGCTGGGTCGCTAAACCACGGCAGGTTTTGATGCGCTCCGGCCATCACGGACGGAACGGGATGGGCATGAAGGTCATGCCGCACGACAACCCGAATGGCGCCAGCAAGGTGCGCGCAAGGGTTGAACGACGAGGGTCGCGCCAACGCGACACCTCCGGGGAACGGGCGTTCGCGGCACCTCCGGCAGGAGGTCCGCGCCCGGCACCAAAACCGGCTTGGCTAGGGAGCGGCGGTGCGCAGCGCGGAATCCGCTTGCGCATCACCAGAAATCGTCATCGCGCTGCCCGAAACGGGTCCAACGGCTTGACGATCGCCTGCATCACAGGCTGTAAATATCTTTAAATTATAAAGAATTGACGATTGATTGTCAAAAGTAGGAAAGATGACCACATGGCCGATCACGGCTCAGCCGGCCGCGCCCCAGGCGGCGCGCAGTTCGCGCTTCAGGATCTTGCCGATCGGGCTGCGCGGCAGTTCATCGATGAAATGCAGTCCGGCCAGCCGCTGCGTCTTGCCGACCCGGCCGTTGAGCCAGGCCAGCAACTCCTGCTCGCCGACGGTGGCGCCGGCGCGCGCGACCACGTAGGCGACCGGGGTTTCGCCCCAGGCGGCGGACGGCACGCCGATCACCGCCGCCTCCTCCACCGCCGGGTGCTGCCGCAGCTCGTGTTCCAGATCGCTGGCGTAGATGTTGAAGCCGCCGGAAATGATCATGTCCTTCTTGCGGTCCAGCAGCGTCAGGAAGCCGTCGGCGTCGAAGCGTCCCATGTCGCCGGTACGGATGAAGCGCTTGCCGGCGGCGTCGTGCCATTCCACCTCGGCACTCTTGGCCGGTTCGCGGTGGTAGCCGTTCATCATCGTCGCCGAACTGCCGACCACTTCGCCGATCTCGCCGGCCGCCACTTCGCGGCCATCCTCGCCGATCAGGCGGATGTCGTGGCCCTCGATCGGCTTGCCGACCGTATGCAGCTTGGTCGGGAATTCATGGGCGCGCAGTTCGCACGAACCGCCGCCCTCGGTCATGCCATAGTACTCGGTCAGCCGCCCCGGCCAGCGCCGCAGCAGCTCGGCCTTCAGCTCGGCGGCGAACGGCGCGCTGGTGCAGAACTTGGCCTGCAGCGCCGACAGGTCGGTGCGGTCGAAATCCGGATGCGCCAGCAGCCGCTGGTACTGCACCGGCACCAGCATCGTGTGAGTGGCGCGGTAACGCTGCGCCAGTTCCAGATAACGGCCGGCGTCGAACTTCGACATCAGCACCACGGTGCCGCCAAAGGTCAGGGTCGGGAAGAAGCTGACCAGCGTGGTGTTGGAATACAGCGGCGTCGAAATCAGCGTCACCGCGTCCGGCCCGTAGTTCAGCCCGCCGGCGCGCTTGGCGTAGCTCCAGCGCATGCCGTGCGACTGCACGATGCCCTTCGGCGCGCCGGTGGTGCCGGACGAATAGATGATGTTGAACGGCGCCGTCGGCGCGATCGTCACCGGCTGCGGCAGCGTGCCGGCCGGCGCCAGCCAGCGTTCCAGCGCGGCGCCGTCGTCGATCCGCAGCGCCGGCACCGGCGGTGCCTCCGGCGCGAACAGCGCCGCCACCTCGGCATCCAGGAACAGCAGCCGCGCCGAACAGTTTTCCAGCATCGCCGCCAGACTGGCGGCGGTGGACGACGGCGCCAGCGGCGCCACCGCCGCACCGGCGCGCAGCGCGCCGAGGAAGGCGGCGACATAATCGATCGACGCGGTGGCGCAGAGGGCGATGGCGTCGCCAATGCCGATGCCATCGCGCTGCAGCGCGGCGGCGTAACGGTCGGCCAGCGCGTCGAGTTCGGCATAGCCGACGCTGCGGTCGTTCCAGATCAGCGCCGGATGGCCGCCGCGCTCGCGCCCGTACTGGCGGATCAAATCCATCATCGGGGCAAAATCCTGTTCGAGCAAAGCGGCGGCACTGGTCATCTGGGGCTCCTGAAAGACAATGGCCGGCCGGCGGCAAACCGGCACGGCCCGAAAAATTCCATTATCACTGAAAAACCGCCCTGTCCCGACCGTCCTGGCGGCGCCGCGCCAACCGGTAAAATCCGCCACAGCGGCGCCGTCGCGCCGGCCCGCCCGCTCCCCACCGCCGCGAACGAGAACCCCGATGGCCCGCCTGCACCTGGAATTTCCCGAAGAATGCTATTGCTACCGCACCCAGATGGAAGTGCGCGTGACCGACATCAACGCCGCCGGCCACCTCGGCAACGACTCGATGATTTCGATGATCTCGGAAGCGCGCGCCCGCTTCCTGTATGAATACGGCGACGAAGCCGCCAGCAGCGACGGCATCGGCACCATCGTCACCGACCTCGCCACCACCTACAAGGCCGAAGCGCACGCGCGCGACCTGCTGCTGTTCGAGGTCGGCGTCGCCGATTTCAACAAGTACGGCGGCGACGTCGTATTCCGCATCAGCCGTCCGCAGGACGGCGCGCTGGTGGCGATGGCCAAATCCGGCTTCATCTTCTTCGACTACCGCCGCTCGCGCGTGGCGCCGATGCCGGCGGCCTTCGCCGGGCACTTTCCGAAAGTGAATCGGGTTGGCTGATGTTTCAGATACTCCCTTGCATGCCATCCTGTAGCGGGCACCGGTAAAGGGAAATTTACCTATACTCCCCTGAATTTATTTCCTGCCCGCCAGCTTCGGCCGATACGCCGCCAGCAGCCGGGTGATCCGTTCCCGGGTTTCCGCGTCGGCCGGGGCGGGCAGCGCGCAGAGCGCGCGCCATTCCGCGGCCAGGGCGTCGCCGGCGGCGGCGCTGCCGGATTTCAGGTGGGCGGCCAATACATCGACCTGCAATTGCAGCCGCTGGCGCGACTGGTGCGGCGGGCTGTCGATGCCGGACAGGATTTCCAGCCGCAGGACGTGGTCGGCCAATGGCGCGTGGCTGTCGCGCAGCCGCGCGGCGTAATCGGCGTCGGCGTCGCGCAGCGCGGTAATGGCCGCATCGAAGCGCGCCTGCAACGCCGCCTGCCAGTCGGCCAAGGCCGGGCCGGTCGCGGCCAGCGTCTGCCAGCGCGCTTGCGCTTCATCGGCGTCGATGCCGGCGGCGCCGTCGGCCAGTTGCCGTTCGATCTGCTGGCACAGCGTCAGCCGGGCGCCGAGCGCGTCGATGGCGGCGCTGGCGACGGCGTGCCGTTCCTCGTCCAGCTGCGCCGACAGCGCGGCCAGCGCCGCCTGCCGGCGCGCTTCGATCTGCCGTTCCTGGGCGCGCGGCACTGCGCCGATCGCGCTCCAGGCGGCTTGCTGGCGGGCGATTTCGGCGCGCACCGCCGCTGCCGGCTGGCCGCGCACGGCTTCCAGCGCGTCGCACAGTGCTTCCTTTTGCCGCAGGTGTTCGCGGCGCTGACGGTCGGCATCGGCGGCCACCGAGCGGCGCTGCGCGAACACGCCGTCGCAGGCGGCGCGGAAGCGCTGCCATAGCTGCTGTTCGGTGCGCCGTTCCAGCGGCTGCGCCTGCGCCATTTCCTGCCAGCGGCGCTGCAGCGCGGCCAGCGCCTCGGGCGCATCGCGCGCCGCCGGATCGAGCGCCAGCACGGCGGCGATCAGCGGTTCGCGCTCGTCGGCGGCCGCCGCCTGCCGCTGCGCCAGCGGCGCGCGCAGCGCCTGCAGCGCCGCCTCGAAAGCACGATCAAGCCGCTTCTTTTCCTTGCGTTCGACCGGCCCGAGCCGGCGCCACGCCTGCTGGCTGCGCGTGCACAGCGCGGCGATCGCCTTCCAGTCGGCGGCTTCGGGATCGCTCCGCAACTGCGCGGCGTATTCCTCCAGCGGCGCCAGCAGCGCCTCGGCCTGCGCCAGATTGGCCTGGCGCTGTTCGGCCTGCGCGGCAAAATACTCGGCGGCGGGCGCATAGGCGGTGCTGCAGGCGGCGTCGAATTGCAGCCAGTCGTCGCGCGCGGCGGCGCCGGCGGACACATCCAGCGCTTTCCACTGGGCGCGCAGCGCGCCGATCCGGCGCGCCAGTTCCGGTGGCGGCAGCGCCTGCTCCGGCAGGTCCTGTGCCATTTTCAACAGTTCGCCGCGCGACAGCCGGCCGCTCCAGCGCGCCCAGTCGCGCAGCCGTGCCAGTTCGGCGCGCGCCCTGGCCAGACGCGGCGCCGGCAACAGTTCCGGCACCGCCGCCAAAGCACGTAGCTGCGCGTCGCTGTCCTGCGCCTGCTGCAAGGCGCCCTGCTCCAGCGCGGTTTCCAGCGCCGCCAGCAATGTGCGCGCCTGCTGGCGCAATGCCTCGCGGTCGGGCGCGGGGATCGCGGAAGTTTCGGCCGGCGCGGCGGCGCTGGCCGACTCCGGCCCGGCTGCAGCCAGCAAGGCCTGGAAACGCTGCTGCAAGTCGTCATCGACCGCATCGGCGGCCGGCAGCGCCTGCCAGGCCACGTGCAACTGCGCCGCCGGCGGCGGCGGCACTGCCGCTTCCCAGGCGGCCAGCGCGTCGCGGCGTGCCTGCAGCGCGGCTTCGAGCTGTTCGGCGCGCTGGCTCGCCTGCGCCCAGGCGGCGCGCAGCGCGTCGCGCAACTGTTCGAAATCGGCGCCGAAATGGCGCGGCAGCGAGGCCGCTTCCGGCGCCGTCAGATGGTTTGCCATCGCCCCTTCGAGAATGTCGAGCGCGCGTCCGAGATCGGCCGGCGGCGGCGGCGTGGCGCCGTTCATGCTGTCCTGCAATTGCCGCAGCCGCGCCAGCGTGTCGAGCGCGCTGCGCTGCAAGGCCGCCTGCGCCAGCAAGCGCGCTTCCAGCGCCGCGCGCAACGGCCGGTAGTCGGCCTGCTCGGCCTCGTCCGGCGTCAGCGCGCTCCAGGCGTGATCGAGTTCAGCCACCTGGTTCGGCAGCAAATGCGTTTCCGCCAAAAGCTGGCCGGCTTGCGCCATGCAGGCGGCGGCCTGCTGCGCGGTGCGCTCGCGCGCCGCCAGCGCATCCAGCCGCTGCTGGCACAGGCGGGCGACGCGGCGGTCGCTGTTACGCATCGGCGCCAGCACCCGCTCCAGCGCCGGGCGCGATTGCAGATGGCGCGCGGCAATCGCCCGCGCATCGGCGAATTCGCAGTTCAGGATGAAATCGGCCGCCTGCGTCTCGTCGCCGGACAGCGCTTCGGCGGCGGCCAGCGCCGCCTGCTTGCGTTCAGCAGCGGCGGCGGCAGCGACTTCGGAGGGAGTGGGCGCGGAGCGGTCGGCGGAGGTGGCGGATGGAGCGGGGGCGGCAGCGCCGCCACGGCGGCGAAACAGAAAGTCGAACATGAAAGCCCTGCGAAATACGCAAAGCGGCCATCATAGCAAGCGGCGCCGGATCAGGAATGCCGATCAGCGCGCGCGTCCGGCATCAGGGCCGCTGCCAGCCGATGCCGAGCTGATCGAGCCCGGCCAGCAGCCGTTCGAAGGCCGGCGCCGCCTGCCGCGCTTCGCCCTTGACGCCCAGTTCGATGTGGCGGCGCATCGCCGCGTCGCCGACGTGCGGCAGCGAAAACACGGTGGTGCCGGGGAATTCGGCTTCGACCGCTTCCATCAGCGGCGTGATGGTCGATTCCATCGCGTCGAACAACAGCACCGACTGTTCCAGCCGCGTGCTCTGGTGGAACAGCGCGGCATGGTGGGTATCCAGCGCCCATTCCAGCATCGGCCACGCCATCACCGGAAAACCCGGCACGAAATAGTGGGCACGCGCGCTGCCCGGGTACAGCGCGAAACCGGGAATCCTGTTGTACGGATTCGGCACGATCGCCGCGCCCTGCGGGAATTCGCCCATCTTCAACCGGTGCAGATTTTCCGGCGCGTCGAGGTCGGGCGGCGCGCTGCCGGCCTCGGCCATTTCGACGATGCGCTGCTGGATCAGCTGCCTGGCTTCCGGCTGCAGTTCCAGCGGCACGCCAAGCGCCGCCGCCGCGCACTGGCGGGTATGGTCGTCCGGCGTCGCGCCGATGCCGCCGCAGCACAGCACGATGTCGTCGCCAGCCAGCGTGCGGCGCAGCGTCGCGGTGATGCGCACGCGGTCGTCGCCGACGATCTCGGTCCACGCCAGCTGCAGGCCGCGCGCCGCGAGGATTTCGATGATCTTGGCGAAATGCTTGTCGCTGCGTTTGCCGGACAGGATTTCGTCGCCGATGATGATGAGTCCGATTGCCATGAAATTTCCGTGAAAGCGCGCCGCGCTAATTGATGTCCTTGAAGCGGACGGTTTGCGCATCATGCGGCAAAACCGCGCCGGCTGCAGGGGCGGGATGGACCACAGGATCGGCAACGGCGCCAGCGCGCAGTTCCGCCAGCGCCGCCAGGCAATAGTGCTGGAACCACAAGCCGGTGAACACGAACACCAGCACGTACAACCAGATCGCGCCGGCCGCCAGCAGCGGGAACAAGATCACCGACAGCGCGCCGCCCAGCCACAGCAGCGTCGGCGCCGCGCCCATCGCGCCGGCGACGGCGCCGATCAGCAGCAGCGGCCAGCGGTGCCGGCGCAACAGCGTGCGGCGCTCGTCGGCGCTGGCGTGCTGCGCCAGCGCGTCGTAGGCCATCACCCGATAGGTCAGCCAGCCCCACAGCAGCGGCTGCACGACGAAGGTCAGCGGCGGCAGCAGCGCCAGCGGCAGCGTCACCAGCCACAGCACCGCGAACACCACGAAGGTCGAACAGAAGGTCCACAGGCTGCCGAAAAAACTGCCGCCGTGGCGCTCCTGCAGCGCCGGATAGGAGCGGTAGCTGACGTGCCGGACCACCGCCGGAATCGCCAGCGTGGCAACGAATATCAACGCCGTCAGGATCATCAGCGGCAGCAGCGCCCACATCGCCAGCAACGGCACGATCAGCGTCTTCAGCGCGCCCAGGCCGATCCAGCCGAGCATGCGGCCGACCGCGCCGAAACCCTGATGCTCGACGAACCAGGCCTGCAGCCAGTCGATCAGCGGCTGCAGGCCGAGCCACAGCGCCACGCCCCACAGCAGCGCCGAAGCCAGGAACGGCAGCAGCGTCAGCAGCAGCATGCGCCAGTGCAGTTGCGACCACAGCGCGCGGACGAAAGCGAGCAGCGCCGCCTGCATCAGCCGCGCCTCCTGCGTGCGAATTCGACCATGCGCGTCAGGCCCAGCCATTGCTGGCGCCAGAAGCCGCGGCCGTAGTCGCGTCCGGCACCCTGCGGCGGCGGCAATTGGTCGCGGATGCCGGCCGCCTCGAAACCGGCGCCGAAACGCGCGGTGCCGAACAGGATGTCCCAGACCGGCAGCAGCACCGCGAAGTTGTGGCCGCCGAGCGAACCCGCGCCCTGCGATTCATGGCCGACGCCGATCGCGTGGTGGCGCCGGTGATAGCGCGGCGACACCAGCAGGCGCTCGCCGAGCGCGCCGAAATGGATGCGCACGTTGGCGTGCTGCAGGCTTTGCAGCATGCGGGTGGCGACCACCAGCAGCACGTACTGGCCCGGCTCGACGCCGATCACCAGCGCCACCAGCGCCATGCAGACATCGCGCAGCAGGCTGTCGAGCAGATGGTTGCGGTCGTCCGACCACAGGTTCAGCTCGCGCTGGCTGTGGTGCAGGCTGTGCAGCCCCCACCACCAGTTGAAGTGGTGGCTGGCGCGGTGATACCAGTAATCGAAAAAATCCAGCACCACCAGATAGAGGAAAAAACTGACCAGCGGAACGTCGGTGACGCCCGGCCACAGCTGCTCCAGGTTGAACGGCGCAAAGCCGCGCAGCCGCAGTTGCTCGGTCAGCGCGTCGTACAGCGGCGTCAGCAGCAGGAATACCGCCAGCGTGAACAGCCCGAGGCGGTGGATGCAGGTGTACAGAAAATCGATGCGACGCGCTGCCGGCGCCAGCCGCTGCTGCACCGGAATCCATGCTTCCAGCGGCCGCAGCAGCAGGTACAGCAGCGCCAGTTCCAGCAGCCCGACCAGGAACCATTCGGTGCCGTTGAAGGCTTCCTCGGTCCATTCGCCCAGGCCCAGCTGGTAGATCAGCGGCAGCACCACGCTCTGGAACAGCCAACCCTGAACAGCGGTAAACAGATCGGTCAGGCTGCCCATCAATGCGCTCCCGCCTCGGTGCTGCCGGCGGCGGCGTTGCGGTAGGCCGGATGCTGGCGCAGCGTGGCGAAGCAGAAGCCCTTCCGCTCCAGCCCGGTCAGCAGCGGTTCCAGCACCGCCGGCGCCCACGGATCGCGGCGCGACCAGATGCCCAGGTGCGCCATGAAGATGTCGCCATCCTTGAGGCCGTCCAGCGCGCGCTGCAGCAGCAGCGCGTTCGGCCATTTGTCGCTGGGCAGTTCGTCGCCGGAAAATCCGGCCGGCGACCAGCCGACGTGGGCATAGCCGCAGGCGGCGCCGGCCGCCTTCAGGTGCGGCGTCAGCCGGCCGCCGGGCGCGCGCCACAGCGGATCGAGGGTGGCGCCGGTCAGTTCGTGGAAACGCGTGGCGACACGCCGGATTTCGGCGCAATACTGCTCGGCGCTCCAGACCACGGTCTTGCCGGCCTCGGCGCCGAACTGCGGCTTCATCGCCATCCTGCCGCCGGCGCGATCGCCCAGCACGTAGACGTGATCGAAGGTGTGGCTGCCAAACGCATGGCCGTCGGCCACCAGCGCCTTCCAGTACGGCGCCCACGACGGATCGAGCGAATAGTCGCCGTTCACGGTTTTTTCATTGGCGAGAAAAAAGGTGGCGTGCGCGTGATGGCGTTTCAGCGTGCGCGCGATCAGTTCCGCCTGCGACTGGCTGCCGGTGTCGAAGGTCAGGTAGACAGTGGCGCGGCAGGCGCCGCCGGCGGCCGTGGCAGTGGCGGGCAAGGGCCGGGCCAGCGCCGGCACGGCGGCGGTCAGCAATGCCGCCGCCAGCCACGGCCGGGCCGAAGCGGAAAGCATGGGATCAGGAGCGCGTCGAACGGTTGGCGAAATAGATGCCGTGCGGCGAACGGCCGACCGGAATCGTCCTCAGCACCTTGCGGCTGTCGACGTCGATCACCGCCACCTGCCGCACCCAGCGCAGCGTGGCCCACAGCGTCTTGCCGTCGGCGCTCAGTTCCATGCAGTCGGGGCCGCCCGGCACCTTGATGGTGCCGACGCTGGTCAGCGTCTGCTGATCGACGATGTTGATGGTGCTGGAGACGCGGTTGGAGACGAACACGTGGCGGCCATCGCCAGCAGAGCGGAAGTTGTGCGCGCCCTCGCCGGTCTTGATGCGCTTGACGGTCCTGGCGGTTTTCCAGTCGATCACTTCGACGTAGTCGCTGCCCATGATGCCGACCAGCAGATAGCGGTTGTCCGGCGTCATCACGATGCCGGCCGGCAGCTTGCCGACCGGGATGGTCCATTTGATCTTTTGCGTCGCCAGATCGATCGCGCTGACCTGGTTGCTGCCCTGCTGGGTGATGAAGGCGGTGGTGCTGGCGGCATCGAAGGCGATGTGGCTGGGCAGCCGCGCCAGCGGCAGCCGCGCCGCCAGTTTCAGGTCGCGGCCGTCGTAGCGGTACAGATCGACCCGGTCCAGCCGCAGCGCCGCCGAAACGAACCATTTCTGGTCCGGCGAAAAGCCGATCTGGTAGGGATCGACCACGTCCTTCAGCCGGTGCTGGATCGCGCCGCTGTGCGGGTCGAGGAAGATCAGTTCGTTGCCGACCGCGCTGGCGACGATCAGCGACTTGTTGTCCGGCGTCGCCATCAGGTGGTGCGGCTCCTTGCCGACCGAGAAGGTATTCAGGGTGCGGTAGGTGGCCTGATCCAGCAGGCTGATGGTGGCGTCGCCGGAATTGAGCACCACCACGACGTTGTCGGCCCGCGCCGGCAAGCCGGCGCCAAGCATGGCGAACAACGAAAACGACAGCGCGAAACGGCGGACGAAGACGGAAAGGCGCGGCATGACGGCGGCAGGAAAATTCATCAGGAGAGAATTTTACCGCGCAAAAATGCGGCCGAATCGGCTAAATCGCGGCGCCCCACGTTTCGCCGTAAAAGTTTGAAAATTGCATCACGAATCGGGGATTTTCCGACGGTTTTCAGCCGTTTCGCGGGCGGCATGCGTTGCGCGCCGGCGACAGTTCCTCAGCGGCAACGCCGAGCGCGGCAATGTCGGCCGGCAACGACCGTCCGAGCGCCAGCGCCGCCGCCAGCCGGCCCAGCGCCGGCGCAGTCTGGATGCCGTAACCGCCCTGCCCGGCCAGCCAGAAAAAACCCTCGGCATCCGGCGCGAAACCGGCCACCGGCGTCTTGTCGGCGACGAAGGAACGCAGCCCGGCCCACTTGCGCAGCACGCGGCCGATTTGCAGGGTGGTCGCGGTTTCGATGCGGTCGGCGGCGATCGCCACGTCCAGTTCTTCCGGCTGCACATCCTGCGCCGGCACCGGATCCTCGTTGGCCGGCGAGCCGAGCAACACGCCGGCATCCGGCTTGAAATAGAACTGCTCGTCGGCATCGATCACCAGCGGCCAGCCGCTGCTGTCGATCCCGGCCGGCGCCGCGAAGGTGAAGGCGGTGCGGCGCTTCGGCACCAGCCCGACCGGCGCCACCCCGGCCAGCGCGGCGATCTGGTCGCACCAGGCGCCGGCGGCGTTGACGACGATCGGCGCGGCAAAACGGCCGGCGGCGGTATCGACCTGCCAGACGCCGCCGCTGCGCGCCAGCGCCCGCACCTCGGCGCCGCATACCAGCCGGCCGCCGCCAGCGCCCACACCGCGCAGGAAACCCTGATGGATCGCATGCACATCCATGTCCATCGCCTCCGGCTCGTACACCGCCCAGGCGCCGGCCTGCGGCCGCAGCACCGGCACGCGCGCGGCAATGTGCGCCGCGTCCAGCCATTCGACGCTGGCGACCAGCCGGCGCATTTCGGCGTGGGTGGCGCGCAGTTTTTCTTCATGTTGCGGGCCACCGACGATCATCGAACCGCGCGGCGTCAGCAGCGGATGCTCGGCGAAACCGGCCGGCGGCGCCACGTAGAACGGCCGCGACGCGGTGGTGATCGCGCGCACCGCCGCATTGCCATAGGTTTCCGAATACAGCGCGGCGGAACGGCCGGTGGCGTGGTAGCCGGGCTGGCATTCGCGCTCCAGCAGGATCACGCGCGCCTCCGGCGCCAGGTGCCAGGCGATCGCCGCGCCGGCGATGCCGGCGCCGATCACCAAGATGTCGGCATGGTCGGGATGGCGGGTGTTGCTGGCGGTCATGGCAGCGGCCCATGGTTTACACTGCGGCCAGTATAAACAAACCAGAAAGGCAATCCTTCATGGCCAGCATCATGACCGCCTCCGGGCTCGAATACGAAGACACCACGATCGGCGACGGCGCCGAAGCCAGGGCCGGCGACCACGTCAGCGTCCACTACACCGGCTGGCTGCGCAACGCCGACGGCAGCGCCGGCGCCAAGTTCGATTCCAGCCGCGACCGCAACGAACCGTTCGAATTCCCGCTCGGCGCCGGCCACGTGATTCAGGGCTGGGACCAGGGCGTGCAGGGCATGAAGGTCGGCGGCACGCGCCGGCTGATCATCCCGGCCGCGCTCGGCTACGGCGCGCGCGGCGCCGGCGGCGTGATTCCGCCGAACGCGACGCTGATCTTCGAGGTGGAATTGCTCGGCGTCTGATGCCGGGAGGGCCGGAGCGGTCGAGGTCGCTTCGGTCTGATTTACATACACCGGTGTGTATGGCAAAAAATCGGCTTGTCGCGGGCGCCCCAAGCCCGGCTTGAAAAATACTCCCCTCTTTTTTAAATTCACCGGTTTTCAGGGTGTTGAGGTTTGTCGTTTCGGCGTAGGCTGAACAGCCAATTCAAGCCGCATGCGGCCTGAATTCCCTGCTCAACCCTGCGCGGGAACGACAGGTTGGGGAGCGACGCGAAGACGGGTTAGGGAACTACGTAAAGGCAGGTTGGGCGCGACGCAAAGCCAGAACAGCAGTCTGGACGATGCGGGCGAAAGTGACACGGTAAAACAGCGTGCGCGCCCGCACGTTCCGTCTCCCCAGCCTTCCGCCACCCATCCCGGCCTTTTCCCTCACTCCATCATCAACGCCAGCAGCACCAGTTTTTCGAATTCCGGCGCGAAGCGTTCGATGATTCGGTCGGGGTCGGCGGCGATGGCGTCGTCGGCGACGATGCCGAACTGGACGCCGCCGTTGTAGCTGAGGATAGACACGCCGATGCCGATGTCGCCGGACTGCGGCACCCAGAACATGATCTGGTCGAGCCGGCTGCCGGCCAGGTATAGCGGTGCCTGCGGGCCGGGCACGTTGCTCATCACGGCGGTGGCTTTGCGTGCGAAGTAGTTCTGGATTTCGTTCTGCATCTGGCGCGGCGTCGCACCCAGCACGCCCAGCAGCGCCATCGCCACCAGCGCCTGGTAGCCGCCCTTCAGTTCGTCCATGCGGCGCCGCACTTCACGCAGCCGCTGCAGCGGGTGCTCCAGCCCGACCGGCAGCATCAACGGCACCAGTCCGAAGGCGTTGCCGAGCGCCTGCTTGCGGCCGGCCTTGCGCAGATTGACCGGGATCATCGCCCGCAGCGCGCAGTTGTCGGCCACCGCGTCGCCCTTGGCGCGCAGGTAGGCGCCGATGGCGCCGGCGACGCTGGCCATCAGCACGTCGTTGACCGAGGCGCCGAGCGCGCGGCCGACCGCCTTGATCTCGGTCAGCGGCAGCGGTTCGCTCCAGGCCACCTGCTTCATGCCGCGCGGCTTGCCTTTCAGGCGCGTGCGGCTGTCGTCGCTCATCAGCGCCAGCCGCGCCGCGTCCTGGGTGAAGCGGGTGGTGATCGCGCCCATGCCGGCGAAGCGGCCGAGGAATTTCAGCGGATCGGACAGCATCCACAGATACTTGCTCCACATCAGGCCGGACAGATCGATGGCCTTGACGGTGGCGTTGGTGACCGGCTGCATGATCTGCATCCACGGGTTTTCCGCCGCCAGCGGCGCCAGCCTGGGCTGTCGCGGCTCGGCCGGCGGCGCGTCGGCGCTGGCGTCGAACATCGACAGCAGCACGCCGACCAGCGCGATGCCGTCGGCGATGCAGTGGTGTACCCGCACCACGATCGCCTGGCGCACGCGGCCGTCGGCGCCGATGCAGTTGTCGACCACGTGCATCTGCCACAGCGGCTGGGACGGATCGAGCGGCGTCGCCGACAGTTCGCCGACCAGCTGTTCCAGCGCCGCCTTGTTGTCCGGGCGCGCGCGCTTCAGGCGGCAGCGCACGATGTGGTAATCCAGATCGACTTCCTGCTCCTGCCACCAGGCGGCGCCGAACTCGTGCACCACGCGACTGCGAAAACGCCGGTAGGACAGCATCCGGCTTTCGATGGTGGCGCGCAAGCGCGCCGCTTCCATCGGCCGCTCGAACAGCAGCACCGCGACGATCATCATCAGGTTGGATGGCGCATCCATGCGCAGCCAGGCTGTATCCACCGTCGACATGCGCTCGCGGCGCAGGGATGGGGCAACGGCAGGCAACATCGAGAGTCTCCTCTAGCGCAGTTCTGGGTGGGGCGATTTTTGTGTGCTATGTTGGCAACGCGCGTGGCGCATCGCGCATGCCCACCGGATTTTTTCTCAGCACACTATCACAGCCAACTTGAATTGATCTACCGGAGAACATGATGACCATGCAAGCCGATTTCGACCAGGCCGTCGCCGATTCCAAGAACCTGCCGGAGCGCCCGGACAACATGACGCTGCTGCGCATCTACGCGCTGTTCAAGCAGGCCAGCAGCGGCGATGCCGACGGCAAGCGGCCCGGCCTGACGGACATGGTCGGACGCGCCAAATGGGATGCGTGGAAGGCGCAGGAAGGCAAATCGAAGGAAGACGCGATGCAGGAATACATCGACCTGATCGCCGAACTGAAGGGCTGAACGCCGCCCGCCGCCGCGCGGTTTACGGCGTCACACCGGCCACAGCGGCGGCTCGTCCATCAGCGCGATCTGCTCGCGCAATTCCAGAATCCGGTCCTGCCAGTAGCGCTGCGTGTTGAACCACGGGAAGGCGCGCGGAAAGGCCGGATCGTCCCAGCGCCGCGCCAGCCAGCCGGAATAGTGGATCAGGCGCAGCGTGCGCAGCGCCTCCACCAGATGCAGTTCGCGCGCATCGAATTCACGAAAATCCTCGTAGCCGGCCAGCACTTCGGCGAGCTGGCGCACCATCTCGGCGCGCTCGCCGGACAGCAGCATCCACAGGTCCTGGATCGCCGGCCCCATGCGGCTGTCGTCGAAATCGACGAAATGCGGACCGGTGTCGGTCCACAGCACGTTGCCGGCGTGGCAGTCGCCGTGCAGCCGCAGCAATGCGACTTCGCCGGCGCGCTCGAAGCAGCGCTGCACGCCGTCCAGCGCCTGGGTGCTGACCGCGCGGTACGCCTCGGCCAGATCGGCCGGGATGAAATCATGCTGCCACAGATAGGCCAGCGGCTCGCGGCCGAAACTGTCGATGTCCAGCGCCGGCCGCTCGCGGTAGGCGGTCAGCGCGCCGACCGCGTGCATGCGACCGAGGTAGCGGCCGAGCCATTCCAGCGTCGCCGCGTCGTCCAGTTCCGGCGCGCGGCCGCCACGGCGTTCGAACAGCGAGAAGCGATAGCCGCCGAAACGGTGCAGCGTGGCGCCGCCCAGTTCCAGCGCCGGCACCGCCGGGATTTCGCGCTCCGCCAGTTCGCGTACCAGCGCGTGTTCCTCCAGGATCGCCGCATCGCTCCAGCGCAGCGGCCGGTAGAACTTGGCGACCAGCGGCGCGCCGTCCTCGATGCCGACCTGATAAACGCGGTTTTCGTAACTGTTCAGCGCCAGCAGGCGGCCATCGCCGCGCACGCCGACGCTGTCCAGCGCATCCAGCACCAGTTCGGGCGACAGGTCGGCATAGGTGGTGGCAAGCGGTGTCATGTCCGCCATTGTACGGGCGCGGTTACACTATGGCCCTTTCCCCGACTCGACAACATCCAATGCACGCCGACCAGCCCTTGAGCGACAAGGAATTCGACGAACTCGACCAGTTCCTGCTGTCCGAACGTTGCGCCGAGGACGGCATGACGATGGACATCCTGCACGGCTTCCTGACCGCGCTGGTGATCGGCCCCGAGGAAGTGCCGCTGGCCGAATGGCTGCCGCACGTCTGGGGCGAACGGCGGATCGCGCCGGCGTTCAAGTCCGACAAGGAATCCAGGCGCATCATCGGCCTGATCGCCCGCTTCATGAACGAGATCGCCATCACGCTGGAAGTGGCGCCGAAGGAATTCGAACCGCTGTTCTGCGAATTCGAGCACGAAGGCCAGATGCTGCTGGACGCCGAAGCCTGGGCCTGGGGTTTCTGCGAGGGCGTCGGCCTGCGCGCATCGGCCTGGGCGCCGCTCCGGGAATCGAAGCTGGCCGAACTGGTGCGGCCGATCTACCTGCTCGGTTCGGAAGACATCGACGCCGAGGGCGAAGCGCTGATCGCCGATCCGGTCAAGCGCCACAAGCTCGCCATCGAAGCCGAATACGCGATTCCGGCGATCCACGACTATTGGCTGCCGCAACGCAAATCCGCGGTCGCCACGGTCGAGCGCGGCCAGCCGAAAACCGGCCGCAACGATCCCTGCCCTTGCGGCAGTGGAAAGAAGTACAAGAAGTGTTGCGGGGGGAATCAGGAAGCGGGCAAGGCCGGCGAGTGATGGCCGCGCGCCGTTGCAGTTGCCGTTGCTTCAGACCTTGACCTGCCCCCGGTCAGCGACAAACGCCGCCGGGTTCCGGTTTTCGCCGCCACGGCCAATGGCAGGGATGGCGATGCGACGACCGCCGTCACGGCCCCCCCCGCTTTTCATCCGCCACAAGAAATACGGGGAGTATAAGTAAAATCCTGAGGAAATACGCCCGTGTCAGGAGGTCACGAAGGGGAGTATATCCCCTTACCCGCGGATAAAGTGCTGACGGTAATACTTCAGCTCCTCGATCGACTCGACGATATCCGCCAGCGCCGTATGTTTCTGGTGCTTCTTGAAGCCGGCCGCCAGTTCCGGTTTCCAGCGCCGCGCCAGTTCCTTCAGCGTCGAGACGTCCAGATTGCGGTAGTGGAAGAACGCTTCCAGCTTCGGCATGCCGCGCGCCATGAAGCGGCGGTCCTGGCAGATCGAATTGCCGCACATCGGCGATTTGCCGCTCGGCACGAACTGCTTCAGGAAGCCGATCAGCGCGGCTTCCGCCTGCGCTTCGGTGACGGTGGAAGCGCGCACGCGCTCGATCAGGCCGGAGCGGCCGTGGGTGCCCTTGTTCCAGGCGTCCATGCCGTCCAGCACCGCGTCGGACTGGTGAATCGCGAACACCGGCCCCTGCGCCAGCACGTTCAGTTCGGCGTCGGTGACCACCACCGCGACTTCGATGATGCGGTCGTTGTCCGGGTCCAGGCCGGTCATTTCCATGTCGACCCAGACCAGGTTGAATTCGTTCGGACGCGGCGGGTTTCCCGCTGCCGCCGGGGCGCCCGGCAGTTGATCCGCTTGTGACATAATTGTTTCCTTCGTCTGGCAAACCGCCATTTTCTCACAGGGAAAGCATGTCTTCACTCGCGTTTTCGATGCTGTTCGCGGCACTGCTGATGGTCACGCTGGTGCTGCGTTTCTGGCTCGGTTCGCGCCACATCCGGCATGTGCTGGCGCATCGCGACACAGTGCCGGCCGAATTCGCGCAACGGATTCCGCTGGCCGCGCATCAGAAGGCGGCCGCTTACACGGTCGCCCGCACCAAGCTGGATCTGCTGCTGTTGCTGGTCAACGCGGCGGTGCTGGTCGGCTTCACGCTGCTGGGCGGGCTGCAATGGCTGTCGATCCGGCTGTTCGGCGCGCTCGGCGCCGGCATGGGCTACCAGATCGCGCTGGTGGTGGCGTTCGCGCTGATTTCCGGCCTGGTCGATCTGCCGTTCACGCTGTACCGGCAATTCGTGCTGGAGCAACGCTTCGGCTTCAACAAGATGACGTTCCGGCTGTTCGTCAGCGACTCGCTGAAGGGGCTGCTGCTCGGCGCCGTGATCGGGTTGCCGCTGCTGTGGGTGATCCTGTGGCTGATGGAAAAAAGCGGCGACCTGTGGTGGCTGTACGCCTGGCTGGTGTGGAGCGGCTTCCAGCTGTTGATGCTGGTGCTGTATCCGACCGTGATCGCGCCGCTGTTCAACAAGTTCACGCCCTTGCAGGACGAGGCGCTGCGCGCGCGCATCGATGCCCTGATGCGGCGGGTCGGCTTCGCCTCCAAGGGCTTGTTCGTGATGGACGGCTCGAAGCGCAGCGCGCACGGCAACGCCTATTTTTCCGGCTTCGGCGCGGCCAAGCGGATCGTGTTCTTCGATACGCTCTTGTCGCGCCTGCAGCCGCAGGAAATCGAGGCGGTGCTGGCGCATGAACTCGGCCACTTCAAGCTGAAGCACATCGTCAAGCGCATCGTCGTGATGTTCGCGCTGTCGCTGGCCTTCCTGGCGCTGCTCGGCTACCTGAAAACGCAGGCGTGGTTCTATGCCGGACTCGGCGTCGATCCGATGCTGCTGACCAACAACGACGCGCTGGCACTGATCCTGTTCGCGCTGGCGCTGCCGGTGTTCACCTTCGTGCTGTCGCCGCTGGCCTCGCTGTCCTCGCGCAAGCACGAGTTCGAGGCCGACGCCTTCGCCGCCCGCCACGCCGACGCCGGCGATCTGGTGGCGGCGCTGGTCAAGCTGTACGAAGACAATGCCTCGACGCTGACGCCCGATCCGCTGTATTCCGCCTGCTACGATTCGCACCCGCCGGCGGCGCTGCGGATCGGCCGGCTCAACCAGATTCGCGCCGCCTGACCCGGAAGCCCCATGACCAGCCACGCCGAACTGCTGCGCATGCAGTGCCGCCACACCGAAACCGCGCTGACCGATGCGCAGATCGACGAATACCTGGCGGTGCTGCCGGACTGGGCGCTGCTCGACGGCAAGCTGACCCGAACCTTTGCATTCAAGGACTATTACCAGACCCTGGCCTTCGTCAACGCGCTGGCCTGGGTGGTGCACGCCGAAGATCATCACCCGGAACTGCTGGTCAGCTACAACCGCTGCCAGGTGCGTTTCGACACCCACAGCGTCAACCACGGCGCCGGCGGCATTTCGCAAAACGACTTCATCTGCGCCGCCAAGGCCGATGCCGTCGCCGCCCGCGGGCTGGCGTAGCGGATGGCCGCCGTCGCGCCCGACACCGGCATCGTCATCGCCGCCCACGGCCGCCACTATCTGGTGGAAGCCGGCGGCATCAAACGCAATTGCGTCACGCGCGGCAAGAAAAGCGACGTCGCGGTCGGCGACCGCGTGCATGTCAAGGCCACCTCGGCCGATCAGGGCGTGATCGAAGCGATCGCGCCGCGCCAGACCCTGCTATACCGTTCCGACCAGTACCGCGCCAAGCTGCTGGCGGCCAACGTCACGCAATTGCTGGTGGTGGCGGCGACCGAGCCGGGTTTTTCCGACGACCTGATCTCGCGCGCGCTGGTGGCGGCCGACGCCGCCGGCATCGCCGCCCGCATCGTGCTGAACAAGACCGACATCACCGCCGCGCTGCCGGCGGCGCGGCGGCGGCTGGAGTTGTACGCCGCGCTCGGCTACCCGCTGCACGAAGTGTCGGCGCGCGCCGAAGCAGACGCCACCCGCGCCGCGCTGGCGCCGCTGTTGGCCGGGCAGACGACGATCCTGATCGGCCAGTCCGGCATGGGCAAGTCGTCGCTGGTCAACCTGCTGGTGCCGGACGCCGACATCGCAGTGCGCGAAATCTCGGCGGCGCTGGATACCGGCAAGCACACCACCACCTTCACGCGGCTGTACGCGCTGCCGGACGGCGGCGCGGTGATCGACTCGCCGGGCTTCCAGGAATTCGGCCTGTACCAGTTGAGCGAAGGGATGCTGGAGCGGGCATTCCGCGATTTCGCGCCGTATCTGGGCCACTGCCGCTTCTACAACTGCCGCCATCTGAACGAGCCGGGCTGCGCGGTGCTGGACGCGGTGGCCGCCGGCCGGATCACGCCGGCGCGGCAGGCGCTGTACGCGCAGCTGGTGCACGAATCGGCGCAGAAGCTGTATTGAGGCACCAGCCACCGGCTTCCGGCTTGCGCCGCAATGGCCGGGGCCAAGCGTATGCCTCCCAGGCGTTACAATCACCACTTCCTTCCGAACCCGGCCACGGCGCCGCGCCGCCGGCCCGCCCGCGCACGATGACTTCCTCCGCCCGCCCCGACACCTCCACCACCAACTCCACCGCAAACTCCGCCGCCGAATCCGTACCGCTGCGCCCAATGCCGCGCCTGCCGAGCGGCGCCAAATACGTCACGCCCGACGGCACCCACGCGGTCAAGGACGGCATGCGGCCGAACGCCAACAGCGCGATCCCGAACGCCCATCCGAAGCCGATCTGGCTGCGCGTCAAGGTGCCGTCCGGCGGTCATTACGAGGAAGTGCGCGGCATCGTGCAGGAGCACAAGCTGCACACCGTCTGCGCCGAATCGAAGTGCCCGAACATCGGCGAATGCTGGGGCCGCGGCACCGCCACGCTGATGCTGATGGGCGAAGTCTGCACGCGCGCCTGCAAGTTCTGCGCGGTTGCCACCGGCAATCCGCACGGCTGGCTCGATCCGCTGGAGCCGGCCAACGTCGCCCGCGCGGTGGAACTGATGAAGCTGCGCTACGTGGTGCTGACCTCGGTCGACCGCGACGACCTGCCCGATGGCGGCGCCGGCCATTACGCCGCCTGCATCCGCGCGATCCACGAATGCACGCCGGACACCGCGGTGGAAGCGCTGACGCCGGATTTTTCCGGCCGCGAGGAATGCGTGGCGGCGGTGCTGGATGCCGGGCTGGTGACCTTCGCACAGAATCTGGAAACGGTCGAACGCTTGACGCACCGGGTGCGCGACGTGCGCGCCGGCTACCGCCGGACGCTGGAGGTGCTGGCCTTCGCCAAGCGCCACGCACCGGCGACGCTGACCAAGACCAGCCTGATGCTGGGGCTGGGTGAAACCGATGCCGAGATCGAAGCCGCGCTGGACGATCTGCGCGCGGCGCGGGTGGACGTGGTGACTTTCGGCCAGTACCTGCGGCCGAGCGCGCACCACCTGCCGGTCGAACGCTACGTCAGCCCGGAAGCCTTCCGCGACTACCGCACGCTGGCGCTGTCCAAGGGTTTCGTCGAAGTGGTGGCGGGGCCGATGGTGCGTTCCAGCTACCGCGCCGAACACGTGCTGGATCGCAACAACGCCGGGCTGTGACGCTCCGCCGGCGTCCGGCGAAATCACATACTCCCCATGTGGCCATGCTGTGACGGGCGCCAGCCGCCAGAAGTTGACGCATACTCCCCATATCTCTGACAAAAAAGCCGCCACCGCTTGAGGAGCGATGGCGGCAGCACCGTGCCGGCGCGCATCCCGCTGGCGCCGGCCGTGTCAACCCTGTTCCGCCGCCTTCAGGCCAGCGGAAGCGGCCCGCCTCAGCCGGCCTGCTTGCCGATCCGCACGCGCCAGGTTTCCGGGCCGGATTCCAGATAATCCCAGGTGAATTCGCCGTTGTGCTCGGCATCGAACTGGTAGTACAGCGGCTTCGGATCGTGGTCGTTGATCAGCACGAAACTGTTGCCGGGCGCGAGATCGTGCCAGGTGCTGAAGATGGTGCGGTGCCGTTGCATCGGCACCAGTTGGCGGACATCGAGGTCCTGACTAACGCTCATCATGTTTCCTTTCATGAACCGGGTGGACAAGAACAGCGGGGGAATCGCCCCGCGGCGAATCCGGTACGGCAGGCGCGCGCCGGCACAGGCTGTGCATGACGCCGTTCAGCCGCTCGGCCTCGTGCGGCTGGTTCTGGCGCAGCAGCGACCAGCCCTGCGCCGCCAGCCGGCAGGCGGCGTCGGTCTGGCCGGCCGCGCCGATTTGCAGCAGCGCCTGCATGAACAGCCGGTTCAGCGCCGGCAGCGGATCGGGGCCGCTCATCGCTAGTCCTCGATGCCGAAATGTTCCTTGGCCACCGGGCTCATCGCCTGCGGCGACCAGCGCGGCTCCCAGACCAGATCGATCTCGACCTCGTCGATGCCGGGCAGCGCCTGCAGCCGCTGCTGCACGCCGCCCTGAATCATCTCGGAGGCCGGACAGCCGGGCGTGGTCAGGGTCATCGTCACGCGCGCGCTGCCATCCCGGACCGCGATGTCGTACACCAACCCGAGGTCGACGATGTTGTAGCCGAGTTCCGGGTCGAACACTTCGCGCAGCGCCTCGCGCAATGCCGCGCCGTCCGGCGCGCTCACGCGGCGCTCCCGGCGCCGCAGCGGATCAGCACGCGGTAATCGCTGCCGCGCTGTTCGCAATGGGCCTGATGGCCGCGCGACGCCAGCTCGGGATACAGCAGCAGCGGATCGCGGTCGTACCAGCATTCCAGCACCGCGCCGGCGGCCATCGGCTCCAGCGCTTCCAGCGTCAGCACCAGCGGTTCCGGCGGCAGCATGCCGCGGTTGTCGAGCGAATCCTGCGGCGCCGGCCAGCCGGCGGCATCCTGCGCGGTCACGCGCCCGGCCGGCGCCGGTGTGGATGCGGCAGCCGACGCGGTGGCGATCGGCGTGAACAGGACTTCCCAGTCGCCGCCGTCCAGTTCCTTGGCGCAGTGCGCGAACCCCTTGCGCTCCATCACCGCGAACAGCGGCACCGGCTGGAAGGTGGCCAGCAGCCGCAAACCTTCGCCGTCGCGCAGCCGCGTGACCGCCTGCATGATTTCCTGGAACGGCTCGCCGCCGGCCAGCAGGATCGGACGCACGTCGAGGGTGTGCAGCGAAACGCTCATGTCAATCTCCTTGAACGGTGGAAGCGGCGGCCGACAGCGGCATGGCCGGCGCGCGCGGCGGCGTCTGCCGGCGCGGCATGGATGGAATGCCCGGCCGCAGGTCGGGATCGGGATGGCGCGCGCGCCACAGTTCGCGCACGATCAGCAGCGTCGCCAGCAGTTGCAGGACGGTGGCGGCGTGCCACAGCGGCGCCAGTTCCAGCGCCAGCGCGGCGCTCGCCAGCAGCACCGCCACCAGATACAGGCCGAACAGCGGCCGCGCGCGCCGCTCGTTGACCAGATCCTGCACGCGCGGCACCGGCCCCTTGCCCATCTTCGGGCCGAACCGTTCCAGCCAGGTCAGGAACGGCACGATCTTGTACAGCTGGCCGAGACCGAGCCCGCTCAGGCCGCCGAACACGAACAGATAGCCGAGCGCCGCCGCGCACTGGCCAAAGCGGCCGAGCACGGCGGCCACGCCGGCGCCGGCGATCGCCAGCGCCAGCAGGATCAGCGCCACCGCCGCCGTCACGCTGTTCAGCTCCAGCTGGCGGCGCTTGCGGGTGCGGTAGAAACGCAGCATGTCGGCCAGATAGCAGGCCACGCCGAACAGCGCCAGCGCCGCGCCCGGCCATGCGGTCTGGCCGCTCCAGCCGGCCAGCAGGCGTCCGAGTCCGGCCGCCAGCGCCAGCACGATGCCGGCGGTGGTCAGGATCAGCGCCGCCCAGGTGCTCGGACGCGGTTCTTCCGGCGCCAGCATGAACATCGACAGCAGCCGGTAGCTGACGCCCATCGCGGTCAGCGTGAACCAGCCGCCCAAGCCGGCCGCCAGATGCAGCCCGAGGCCGCCGCCGGTGAATCTCAGCAGCGCCGTGGGTGGGCGCGGCAGCGTGAACGCCAGCGCGAAGCCGAGCCCGAACAGCGCGGCCACCAGCATGAATCCCAGCCCGACCGCGACGAAGCGCGCCGGCAGCGGCAACGGCCGCGCGCGCCACAGCGTCAGCGCCAGATCGAGCGCGCCCAGCGTCATGCCGGCCAGCACCAGCCCGCCGCCGAGCGGCAGCCAGGCGCGGCTCAGCCAGACGGTGCCGCCGAGCGCCAGAAAGCCGGCCAGCATGCCGGCCAGCCCGGCGCCGATCAGCGCCAGCGAGGCCAGCGGCAGCCGCTGGCTATACAGCGGGGTGCCGGTGATGACCGGCACGAACTGGTACAGCGCGCCCAGCATCAGCAGGGTCAGCCAGCCTATCGTCACCAGATGCACGGTCAGCAGCGTCGCCGGCGCCCGCGCCGCCTGCAACGGATCGGCATAACCGGCGGCCAGCAGCAGGCCGGCCAGCAGCAGCGCCCCGAGCGCGCAGCCGAAGTGCAGCATGGTCCAGCGCGACACACCCGCCCCGATCATCATTGCCTCAGCTCCTCGCCGCCCTCGCGGGCCAGTTTCCGCTTCATTGCGCCACCCCTTCGGCGATGCCAGCCGGAACCGCACCGGCGTCCCCGCCTCAAAGTCCCCGCTTCAAACATTCATTCTAAATACATTTTTAAGCAAATGCACGGACTTCCGCTGCCGGCCGGCGGCGCGATCGCGGTTCCGGCGCCGGCCAGCCCCCGTTCAGGCTGGCTTCCGGATGCGAATCTCTTATAATTGAAGCAGTTACAAACTTCGGCGGCAGGCGCCACACTGGCCGCCGTTCTTATTTATGGCGATCAAACACTTCCTGCAGTTCTCCGACTTCACGCTGGCCGAGTACGAGCATGTGATCGAACGTTCGCGCGTCATCAAGCGCAAGTTCAAGAATTACGAGCCCTACCATCCGCTGGCCGACCGCACGCTGGTGATGGTGTTCGAAAAGAATTCGACCCGCACCCGGCTGTCGTTCGAAGCCGGCATGCACCAGCTGGGCGGCGCCGCGATCTACCTGAACACGCGCGATAGCCAGCTCGGCCGCGGCGAGCCGGTGGAAGACGCCGCGCAGGTGATGTCACGGATGTGCGACATCATCATGATCCGTACCTTCGGCCAGGACATCATCGACCGCTTCGCCGCCAATTCGCGCGTGCCGGTGATCAACGGCCTGACCAACGAACATCATCCCTGCCAGGTGCTGGCCGACGTGTTCACCTGGATCGAGCAGCGCGGCAGCATCGCCGGCAAGACCGTGGCCTGGATCGGCGACGCCAACAACATGCTGTATTCATGGCTGCAGGCGGCCGAAGTGTTCGGCTTCCACGTCAACGTCTCGACGCCGCAGGGCTACGAGATCGATCCGGCGCTGGTGACGCCCGGCAATCCGCATTACACCGTGTTCGCGCAACCGGCCGACGCCTGCGACGGCGCCGACCTGGTCACCACCGACGTCTGGACCAGCATGGGCTACGAGCAGGAAAACGCCGCCCGGCTGAAAGCCTTCGACGGCTGGATCGTCGATGCCGCCAAGATGCGCCGCGCGCGGCCGGACGCGCTGTTCATGCACTGCCTGCCGGCGCACCGCGGCGAGGAAGTCGCCGCCGAAGTGATCGACGGCCCGCAGTCGGTGGTCTGGGACGAGGCGGAAAACCGCCTGCACGTGCAGAAGGCGCTGCTCGAATACCTGGTGCTCGGCAAAATCGCCTAGCCGGCGGCCGGCGCGCCGCCCGTTTCCTTTTCCCTTCGTTCCATTTTTCCCTGGCCCAACAGAAACCATGTCCACCATCCTCCAATCCGTTCCCGTCAACCAGAAAGTGGGCATCGCCTTTTCCGGCGGCCTCGACACCAGCGCGGCGCTGCACTGGATGCGTCAGAAAGGCGCGATTCCGTACGCCTACACCGCCAACCTCGGCCAGCCGGACGAAGCCGACTATGAAGCGATCCCGAAGAAGGCCAAACAGTACGGCGCCGAAGCGGCGCGCCTGATCGACTGCCGCGAACAACTGGTGGCCGAAGGCATCGCCGCGCTGCAAAGCGGCGCCTTCCACATCTCCACCGCCGGCGTCACCTACTTCAACACCACGCCGCTGGGCCGCGCGGTGACCGGCACCATGCTGGTGGCGGCGATGCAGGAAGACCAGGTCGACATCTGGGGCGACGGCTCCACCTTCAAGGGCAACGACATCGAGCGTTTCTACCGCTACGGCCTCTTGGTCAACCCGGCGCTGAAGATCTACAAGCCGTGGCTGGACGCCGCCTTCATCAACGAGCTGGGCGGCCGCAAGGAAATGTCGGAATTCCTGATCGCCTCCGGCTTCGACTACAAGATGTCGGTCGAGAAAGCCTATTCGACCGATTCCAACATGCTCGGCGCGACTCACGAAGCCAAGGATCTGGAATACCTGAACAGCGGCATCAAGATCGTCGAACCGATCATGGGCGTGGCGTTCTGGCGCGACGAGGTCGAAGTCAAGCGCGAGGAAGTCACGGTGCGCTTCGAGGAAGGCCAGCCGGTGGCGCTGAACGGGATGACTTTCTCCAGCCCGGTCGAACTGCTGCTGGAAGCCAACCGCATCGGCGGCCGCCACGGCCTCGGCATGAGCGACCAGATCGAAAACCGCATCATCGAGGCCAAGAGCCGCGGCATCTACGAGGCGCCCGGACTGGCGCTGCTGTTCATCGCCTACGAACGGCTGGTGACCGGCATCCACAACGAAGACACGATCGAGCAATACCGCGAAAACGGCCGCAAGCTCGGCCGCCTGCTGTATCAGGGCCGCTGGTTCGACCCGCAGGCGATCATGCTGCGCGAAGCCTCGCAGCGCTGGGTGGCGCGCGCGATCACCGGCGAAGTCACGCTGGAACTGCGGCGCGGCAACGACTACTCGATCCTCAACACCGAATCGCCGAACCTGAGCTACCAGCCGGAACGGCTGACGATGGAAAAGGGCGAAGGCGCCTTCACGCCGCAGGACCGCATCGGCCAGCTGACCATGCGCAACCTCGACATCGCCGACACCCGCGACAAGCTCGGCGTCTACGGCAAGGCCGGTCTGTTGACCGCCAACCCGTCGGTGGCGCTGCCGCGCCTCGGCAAGAACCAGGACTGAAGCCGGTGCCGATCATGCACGATCAATTCGACCAGGTTTCGGTCATCAAGAAGGCCAACGTCTATTTCGACGGCAAGTGCATCTCGCACAGCGTGCTGCTGCCGGACGGCAGCAGGAAAACGCTCGGCGTGATCCTGCCGGCGACACTGCACTTCACCACCAGCGCGCCGGAAGTCATGGAAGTGACCTCCGGCCGCTGCCGCGTGCGGCTGCCGGGCAACGACCAGTGGCAGGACATCGCCGCCGGCCAGCGCTTCGCAATCCCGGCCGATTCGGCGTTCGACATCGAAGTGCTGGAAACCGTCGATTACGTCTGCCACTACGGCTGAGCGGCTCAGGTTTTCAGATACTCCCCATGTCGGCAGGCTGGGGCGGGCATCCTGACTGCGAAGTTGAGGCATACTCCCCATACCGTCGTTCCGGCGCAAGCCGGAACCCAGTGTCTTTCGCCATTCGTACCCCAACCGCAACGATGTCGAAAAACCCAACGCCGCTGGGTTCCCGCTTTCGCGGGAACGACATTGGAAAGTTTTCGGCCGGAATCAACAGGGCTGACGACTCCGGCATCGTTTCAACAGCGCGCCATTCCCGCACAACCATTCACCGTCGTTCCGGCGCAAGCCGGAACCCGGCGTCTTTCTTGCTCCACCCACGCAACCGCACTACCCGGCCAGCCCCGCCCCACTAGGCACGAACACCGGCTCTGGCTCCAGCGATACGCCGAAGCGCCGCAGCACGTCGGCCTGGATCGCCGCCGCCAGCGCGGCCACTTCGGCGCCGCTGGCACCACCGCGATTGACCAGCACCAGCGCCTGTTTTTCGTAGACGCCGGCCGCGCCCAGGCTCCGGCCCTTCCAGCCGCACTGCTCGATCAGCCAGCCGGCCGCCAGCTTGACGCTGCCGTCGTCCTGCGGATAACTGACCAGTTGCGGATAGCGCGCTAGCAGGGCATCACGCTGCGCCGCCGACACCAGCGGGTTCTTGAAGAAGCTGCCGGCATTGCCGATGCGCGCCGGATCGGGCAGCTTGCGGCGGCGGATCGCCATCACCGCGTCGCTGACCTGCCGGGCGCTCGGCGCCGTCTGGCCGGCGGCGTCCAGTTCGCGCGCCAGTTCGGCATAGTCGAGCAGCGGCCGCCAGCGTTTCGGCAGCGCGTAGGTGACGTCGAGAATCGCCGCGCGCTCGCTCCAGCCGTGCTTGAACACGCTGTCGCGATAACCGAAGGCACAGGCGTCACGTTCCAGCGTGACGATCTCGCCACTGGCGAAATCGAAGGCTCGCAGCTGGTGAAAGCAGCGGCTCTGCTCGACGCCGTAGGCGCCGATGTTCTGGATCGGCGCAGCGCCGACGCTGCCGGGAATCAGCGACAGATTTTCCAGTCCCGGCAAGCCGTGGGACAGCGTCCATTGCACCAAGCCATGCCAGTTTTCGCCGGCGGCGGCGCGCACATAGGTGGCGTCGGCATCCTCGCCGACGATGGCGATGCCGCGCAGGCCCATGTGCAGCACCAGGCCATCGACGTCGCCGGTCAGCAGCAGGTTGCTGCCACCGCCCAGCAGCAGGCGCGGCTGGCGCGACCAGTACGGGTCCTGGCGCAGGCGCGCCAGCATCCCGGCCGTCTCCACCCGCAGGCAGGCGCGGGCGCGGGCGTCGATGCCGAAGCTGTTGTACGGACGCAGCGGGAAATCGTATTGCAGCGGCAGGGCAGAAGTCATGGGAAGGCGGTGGCCGATCGGATAGCCACCGGTTTTTTTGTCCGCTAGAATGTTTGATTCATATCGGGGCGGCAAGGGTCAGCACGGAGTGTAATCGTTCCGTGGCAGCCCCGCCAACCGGCGCGTCGCCTCATGCCATGCCAAAAGGAATTGCCTCATGCCGTCGTTCGATGTCGTTTCGGAAGCCAACCTGGTCGAAGTGAAAAATGCGGTCGACCAGACCAACAAGGAAGTCTCGACCCGCTTCGATTTCAAGGGCAGCGATGCCCGTGTCGAACAGAAGGAGCGCGAACTGACCGCCTTCGCCGATTCCGAATTCCAGCTCGGCCAGGTACGCGACGTGTTGACCAACAAGATGACCAAGCGCAACGTCGACGTGCGCTTCCTCGACCTCGGCAAGATCGAAAAGATCGGCGGCGACAAGGTCAAGCAGGTAATCAAGGTCAGAAACGGCATCGAATCCGACGCCGCCAAGAAGATCGTGCGCCTGATCAAGGACAGCAAGATGAAGCTGCAGGCCAGCATCCAGGGCGAGGCGGTGCGCATCAACGGCGCCAAGCGCGACGACCTGCAGGCGGCGATCGCGCTGCTGCGCAAGGAAGTCGCCGACCTGCCGCTGGAATTCAACAACTTCCGCGACTAGCCGTGCGCGATGCCGGCCGATGCCGCCCTCCTCTATCAGAGCGTGCTGGAAACGCGCTTTCCGCGCATCCTGCAGGCGATCCAGGCATTGTGGGGCTACCCGGAAATGAACCTGTACTTCAGCAAGCTGATGATGGACGAGCGCGGCGACCGCGACGGTTTCCCGCCGGAAGCCTGGGAAGAAATCCACCTGCTGATGGAGCTGCATCAGTGCCTGGTGCCGTCGCTCCGATGAGACGCCTGCTGCTGCCGCTGCTGCTGTGCGCCGGTCTGGCGCAGGCTGCCGACATCGGCGTGATCGGCCTGTTCCCCGGCAAGGCGGTTCTGGTGATCGACGGCGCCACGCCTAAGACCTACGCGGTCGGCGCCACGGTGGCGCCGGGCGTGACGCTGACCTCGGTCGATCAGGACAGTGCCAGCTTCAACGCCAGTGGCCGGCGCCAGACGATCCCGCTCGGCGCCCACGTCAATCACGCCGCCGCCAGCACCGCCTCGGTGACGCTGCAGGCCGACAGCCGCGGCCATTTCCTGACCGAATGCCAGATCAACGGCGGCAGCGTGCGCGTGCTGGTCGATACCGGCGCCACGCTGATCGCCTTGCCGGCGCAGGACGCGCTGCGGCTCGGCATCGACTACAAGAAAGGCCAGCCCGCGCTGGTCAACACCGCCAACGGCACCGCGCCGGTATGGCGGGTGCGGCTGGACAGCGTCAAGGTCGGCGACATCGTGCTGAATCAGGTCGATGCGGTGATCCAGGAAAACGGCTTGCCGTATGCGCTGCTCGGCATGTCCTTCCTGAACCGCACCGAGATGCGCCGCGACGGCGACCGGATGACGCTGACGCGGCGCTTCTGAAGCCGCTACGGAAACACCGGCGTGTGCGGATCGGTACCGCCGAAGCGCACTTCCGGATGGCGCCGGGCAAACAATTCCTCGACCCGCTCCACCCTGGCATAGGGAATGTCGAGGATCAACAGCACCTCGCCGCGTTCGATGCCGTCCTGGAATTCGCGCAGCCGCGAATTCGGAATCGCCGCCGCCACCATCCCCGCGACCCAGCCGCCGAACAGCGCGCCGAACAACGCCGCCGCCAGCACCGCGGCCATCTGCAGCACGATGCCCTGCGGCGGGTACAGCACCAGCAGGACGCCGCCCAGCAGGCCGATGGCGGCGCCGACCAGCGCACCGCTCTGGGCGCCATGCACCAGATCGGTCTTTTGCCAGAAGTTGGCGCCCGGCATGTCACCCGGCAGCGTGTCGCCGCGCGCCCAGAAGCGCATCCAGCGTTCGTCGATGCGCGCCAGCAGCAGTTCGTCCAGCATTGCGCGCGCGCTGCCGATGTCGGGCAGCATGAAATACAGTTTCCGGTGATACATGGCCGCCTCCTGCTCGATTCGATGACGAATCTTCAGTATAGGAAGCGGCTCCGGATAGGGAAGCATCGGGACGGCGCCGGACGAAAAAAAACCGCCATCGGCGATGGCGGCCGGAATCGGCAAAGCCGTCGTCAGGCGGCGATGCTCTTGCCCTGGCGGCGCTGGCGTACCGCCTCCGCCAGTCCTTCCAGCAAGCCCACGCTCTCGTCCCAGCCGATGCAGCCGTCGGTTATCGACTGGCCGTAGGTCAACTGCTGGCCCGGCACCAGATCCTGGCGGCCGGCCACCAGATGCGATTCGACCATCACGCCGACGATGCGCTGGTCGCCACCGGCGATCTGGCGACCGATGTCGGCGCAGACCGGCACCTGGTTTTCCGGCTTCTTCGAGCTGTTCGCGTGCGAGGTGTCGATCATCAGGTGCGGCCGCAAGCCGCTGGCGAGCATGGTCTTGCAGGCGGCATCGACGCTGTCGGCATCGTAGTTCGGCGTCTTGCCGCCGCGCAGGATGATGTGGCAATCGTCGTTGCCGTTGGTCGAGACGATCGCCGAATAGCCGCCCTTGGTCACCGACAGGAAATGGTGCGGCTGCGAGGACGCCTTGATCGCATCCACGGCGATCTTGATGTTGCCGTCGGTGCCGTTCTTGAAGCCGACCGGGCAGGACAGACCGGACGCCAGCTCGCGGTGCACCTGCGATTCGGTGGTGCGGGCGCCGATCGCGCCCCAGCTGATCAGGTCGGCGACATATTGCGGGCTGATGACGTCGAGGAATTCGGTGCCGGCCGGCAAACCGATGCCGTTGATGTTGACCAGCAGTTCGCGCGCGGTACGCAGGCCGTCGTTGATGCGGAAGCTGTTGTCCATGTACGGATCGTTGATCAGCCCCTTCCAGCCGACCGTGGTGCGCGGTTTTTCGAAATACACGCGCATCACGATTTCCAGTTCGTCCTTGAAGCGCTCGCGCTGCTCGACCAGCCGCTGCGCGTATTCCATTGCCGCCTGGGTGTCGTGGATCGAGCACGGCCCGATCACGACCATCACGCGATCATCCTGGCCGTGCAGGATGCGATGCAATGCGATACGCGCGGCAGACACCGTCTGCGCCGCTTTCCCGCTGCACGGGAATTCGCGGATCAGATGCGAAGGGGGAGTCAGTTCTTTCATTTCTCGGATGCGTAAGTCATCGGTGCGCGGCATGTTTTTTCTCCATCGAACGTTTGAAAACAGAAGCTGGAAACGAAAAAACCGCCATCACTGGCGGTTTTTTCTGGAATTCTCGGTTGGCTTTTTCTCGCGAACGCTTACCTCTACTCCACCGCCGTCGGGCCGGGATAGCTAAAGTAAAAGTAAAAATAAAAGCGCGGGAAGGTCATGATTTTCGGCGAATCTGAAACAAAAGCTGTCCCCATAGTGCAGTAAATCAAAGCATTTGGCAAGCACGGTAGCAAAGGCGCGCGGAAATTTTGCAAAATACACACAGCCGGCGCCGGCCTTTTGCCGATACGCTCAAAACCGGCACGCCCGCTTCTCTCATACAATGGCGGGCAATCAAGCCGCTTTCGCAACCTTGCGGCGCCGCCCTTGCGCCACGGGCCGGCGCCTGACCGGAACCGCCATGCCGCTACCGCACCTGAATCTCCGCTCCCTGCCCCGCCATCGACTGCTGCTGGCCGCCAAGATCGCGCTCGTGCTGATCGTCATCTACGCGCTGCTCGGCTTTTTCGCACTGCCGGCGCTGCTGAAGAACTGGGTGGCGCCACGCCTCGGCGAACAGATCGGCCGCCGCGTCGAAATCGGCGAAGCGCACTTCAACCCATTCACGCTGGAAGCCACGCTGCAACGACTGGCGCTGTACGAAGCCGACCGCCAGACCGCCGCGCTGACCGTTGGCGAACTGTATGCCAACGTATCCAGCTTCAGCCTGCTGCGGCTGGCGCCGGTGCTGTCGGAAGTGCGGGTGGAGCAGCCGGTGGTACATATCGTGCGCAGCGGCGAAACACGCTTCAACTTCTCCGACATCATCGACCGGATGCGCGCCAAACCGGCCGACGACGGTGGCGAAGCGCATTTCTCGGTCAGCAACATCCACCTGCGGCAGGGGCGGATCGACTACGACGATCAATGGCGGCAATCGCAGCACAGCCTGTCGGACATCGACCTGGCGCTGCCCTTCCTGTCCAATCTGGGACGGCGCGCCGATGTCTTCACCACGCCGGCGTTTTCCGCCAAGCTGGACGGCAGCCCGTTCGAAATCAGCGGCAAGACGCGACCGTTCGCCACCACCCACGATGCCGCGCTGCAGATCGATCTGGACGGCCTTTCTCTGCCGCAATTCATGGCGCTGGTGCCGATTCCGCTGAATTTCCAGCTGGAATCGGGTTTGCTGGACACCCGCCTGACGGTGAATTTCCATCAGGACGACAGCGGCAACAGCATCGTCGTCAGCGGTCATTCGGCGTTGCGCGAAGTCAAGCTGCAGGACCGCGACGGCGCCCCGCTGCTGCAATGGGAGGCGCTGTCGGTCGAACTGGAGCGGCTGGAGCCGTTCCAGAAGCAGGTGCAATTCTCGGCGATCAAGCTGCAGGGGCCGCAGGTGCAGGCGGTGCGGCTGGCCGACGGCACGCTGAATCTGCAACGCGCGTTCACGCTGCCACCGCCAGAGAGTGATGGCGACGCGGCAACGGCACCGGAACCAGACAAAGAAGCAGACAAAAAAACGGACAAGGAGCCGGCTGCAAAACCGGCGCAGCCGTTCGCGCTCGGCATCGCCCATGCCGAAGTCAGCGGTGGCCGCCTGCAATGGCGCGACGCCGCCACCGGCGCGGGCGAAGCGGCGCTGGACATCGCCAAACTGGACGCCGCGCTCGACCATTTCAGCAGCACCGGCGACAGCGCCGCGCAAGTGCAGTTCAGCGCCGAAACCGACGCCGCCGAAACCCTCAGCTATCAGGGCGAGCTGGCGGCCGATGGCAAGTCACTGCAAGGCGAATTGCAGGTCGGCGCGCTGAAACCGCAGCGTCTGCAACCGTATTTCGCCACGCTGTTCGCCGGCAGCCTCGGCGACACGCAAATCAACGCGACGCTGCCGCACCGGCTGGCATGGGGCGAGGAGTCGCCGCAACTGACGCTGGAACAGGGCAGCGTCGCGCTACAGCCGCTGCAAGTGCTGCTGCCGGGCGCGAAGCAGCCGGCGCTGGGCGCGCGCGACATCACCTTAAGCGGCCTGCAGTTCGATCTGGCGCAACACCGCGCCGGCGCCGAACAGCTGCTGCTGGACGGCGTCGCGGTCGCGCTGCAGCGCCGCAGCGACGGCAACATCGATCTGCTGACGGCGCTGCAACCCGCCAAAACGCCGGCAGCACCGGAGAAAAAAAACCGGCATGCGGCTCCGCAAAAAACCGGCGAAACCGCGCCGCCGGAAGGCTGGCAGCTGGACCTGCAACACCTGAAACTGGCGCAATCCGAACTGCGCTTTGCCGATGCGCTGGTGGCGCCGCAAAACAAGGGCAAGCCGGCGCTGCAGCAATTCAAGAAGATCGATCTGGCGGTGGACGACATCGCGCTGCGCCTCGACGGCGGCGGCATTCACGCGCAACCGCTGCCGGTGGCGTTGCAGCTGACGCACAACCAGAGCGGCCATCTGGCGCTCAAGGGCAAACTCAGCCTGCAGCCGCTCGGCGCCGATCTGCAGATCGACGCGCGCGGACTCGGCCTGCCGGCGTTCCAGCCGTACATCGCCGATCACAGCAATGCCAGCATCAGCCGCGGCGCGCTGAACGCCAAAGGCAAGCTGACGTTTGAACTGGCCGACCAGCACCCGCTGCGCGCCAGCTATGCCGGCAATCTGTCGCTGACCGGCGTGCGCACGCTGGACCGGGTCAGCGGCGACGATTTCGCGCGCTGGAAAACCTTTTCGATCAGCACCATCAAGGCCCGCATCGATGGCGACCAGCCGCTGCGGCTGGCGCTCGGCGACATCACGCTGGCGGATTTCTACGCGCGCGTGATCGTCAATTCCAACGGCCGCCTGAACCTGCAGGACATCGTCGCCACGCCCGGCGACGGCGAAACCGCGCCGACCCGCAGCCTGACCCAGGCGGCGCCGGCCGAAGCCAAACCGGCGGAGACGCCGGCGCCGGCGCCGGCCAAGGAGGAAGAAGCATCCGGCCCGAAGCCGGACATCCGCATCGAGCGCATCAAGCTGCAAGGCGGCAACATCAACTTCACCGACAACTTCGTCCAGCCGAACTACAGCGCCAACCTGACCGGCATGGCCGGCTCGGTGTCGCAACTGGCCAGCGACGCCAAGGAACCGGCCGACGTCGCGCTACAAGGCAAGCTGGACGGCGACGCGCCGGTCGACATCAACGGCAAGGTCGATCCGCTCGGCGCCGAACTGTTCCTCGATCTGACCGCCAGCGCGCACGGCATCGAGCTGACGCGGCTGACGCCCTACGCGGCCAAGTACGCCGGCTATGCGATCACCAAGGGCAAGCTGTCGGCCGACGTCAAGTACCACATCGAAAAGGGCAAGCTGGAAGCGCAGAACAATCTGTTCGTCGATCAGCTGACCTTCGGCGACAAGGTCGACAGCCCGGACGCCACCAAGCTGCCGGTGCTGCTGGCGGTGGCGCTGCTGCGCAACAGCCGTGGCGAGATCGACCTGCATCTGCCGGTGTCCGGCTCGCTGTCGGACCCGGAATTCTCGGTCGGCGGCATCATCGTGCGGGCGCTGATCAACCTGCTGACCAAGGCCGTCACCGCGCCGTTCTCGCTGCTGGCCTCGGCCTTCCAGGGCGCCGACGATGTCGGCGAACTGAGTTACGTCGAATTCGATCCCGGCGCCGGCACGCTGTCGGACAAGGCCGACAAGAAGCTCGACGCGCTCGCCAAGGCGCTGGCCGACCGGCCGGAACTGAAGCTGGAAATCACCGGCCGCATCGACCCCGCCACCGACCGCGACGGCGTCCGCCATCTGTGGCTGCAACGCCAGCTGCAGCGGCAGAAGATCGAGGATTTGCGCGACCAGGGTTCGGCGGTGCAGCTGCGCGAGGTCAGCGTCAAGCCGGACGAGTACGAGAAATATCTGAAGCAGGTCTACAAGGCAGCCAAGTTCGACAAGCCGCGCAACATGATCGGGCTGACCAAATCGCTGCCCGTTCCGGAGATGGAAAAGCTGCTGCTGGAGCACGCGCCAGTGGATGAAAGCGCGCTCAAGGAGCTGGCCGAACAGCGCGCGTCGAACGTCAAGCGCTATCTGGAGGAGCGGGGCAAGATCGCCGATCAGCGCCTGTTCCTGATCGCGCCGAAGCTGTCGGCGGAAGGCATCGAAGGCGGCGGCGCGCCGAACCGGGTGGAGTTTTCGATCAGCCGCTGAAGACGCGGCGGCGGCTGCCGGCGGCGGCCGCCGGCAGCGGGAAAAACGTCGGGAAAAATCAGGCGGTGCCGCCGACGGTGACGCCGTCGATGCGCAGGGTCGGCTGGCCGACGCCGACCGGCACACTCTGCCCTTCCTTGCCGCAGACGCCGACGCCGGAATCGAGCCGCATGTCGTTGCCGATCATCGACACCCGGTTCATCACGTCCGGGCCGCTGCCGATCAGCGTCGCGCCCTTGACCGGATGGCTGATCTTGCCGTCCTCGATCAGATAGGCTTCGCTGGCGGAAAACACGAACTTGCCGTTGGTGATGTCGACCTGGCCGCCGCCGAAATTCACCGCGTACAGACCATTCTTGACCGAGGCGATGATTTCCGCCGGATCGCGGTCGCCGCCCAGCATGTAGGTATTGGTCATGCGCGGCATCGGCAGATGGGCGAAGGATTCGCGGCGGGCATTGCCGGTCACCGGCAGCTTCATCAGGCGGGCGTTCAGCGTGTCCTGGATGTAGCCCTTCAGGATGCCGTCCTCGATCAGCGTGGTGCACTGGGTCGGATTGCCTTCGTCGTCGATGTTCAGCGAACCGCGCCGGTGCGCGATGGTGCCGTCATCGACCACCGTCACGCCCCTGGCGGCGACGCGCTCGCCGATGCGGCCGGAGAAGGTGCTGGAACCCTTGCGGTTGAAATCGCCTTCGAGGCCGTGGCCGACCGCCTCGTGCAGCAGCACGCCGGGCCAGCCGGGGCCGAGCACCACCGTCATCGGCCCGGCCGGCGCCGGCCGCGCTTCCAGATTCACCAGCGCCGCCGCCACCGCTTCCGAGGCGTACTGTTCCAGCAGCTGTTCGCTGAAATATTCATAGCCATAACGGCCGCCACCGCCGGACGAGCCGATTTCGCGGCGGCCGTTCTGCTCGGCGATCACCGTCACCGATACCCGCACCAGCGGCCGGATGTCGGCAGCGATCACGCCGTCGCCGCGCGCCACCAGCACCACGTCGTATTCGCCGGCGAGCCCGGCCATCACCTGCACCACGCGCGGGTCCCTGGCGCGGGCGATGCGTTCGATCTTTTCCAGCAGCCGCACCTTCTGCGTCGCATCCAGCGAGCCGATCGGATCGTTCGGCAGATACAGATCGCGCCCGCCGACCTGCTGCATCGCGGCGGCGATGCGCGCCTTGCCGGCGCCCTGGCGGGCAATGGTGCGGGTGGCGGCGGCCGCTTCGGCCAGCGCCCGTTCGGAGATTTCGTCGGAATACGAAAACGCCGTCTTGTCACCGGACACCGCGCGCACGCCGACGCCCTGGTCGATCGAGAAGCTGCCGGTCTTGACGATGCCTTCTTCCAGGCTCCAGCTTTCGTTCTTGGTGAACTGGAAGTACAGGTCGGCGTAATCGACGCGATGGGTGAACATCGTGCCTAGCGTTTTCAGCAGCGCCGCCTCGTCCAGCCCGAACGGCGTCAGGAGCAGCTCGCGGGCGGTGGCCAGCGCGCCAAAATTCGGTTCGAATGGTTTCATCGGTACAATGCGCGGCCAGCTGCCGCGGCGGAAGTGAGTGGAGTGACAGGTCGATTGTAGAACATCCGCACGGCCCCGGCCCGGCGCCGTCCGCCGCGCCGGGAAAACTCCGGCCTGTCCATATACTCCCCCTATAGCATGGCTGTCACGGGCACCAGAATTAGTAAATTTACACATACTCCCCATATTTTGTACCGGGCAAAAAAAACCAGCCGGATGGCTGGTTGAAACCCCAGGAGACGTTCCGGTCCGGCGCGGACGCTCAATAACTGGTGATCGGGCTCGGCTCGCCGTTCTTGAAATCGAACACGGTGACCGGCGAACTCTTCATGTCGTGGTTCTTGTCGTATTCGTAGACGCCGGCCACGCCCTGGAATTTGATCTTGGCCAGCACCGGCTGATACACCTTCGGATCGGACGACTTGGCCTTCTGCATCGCCTCGGCAATCATGTTCATGCCGTCGTAGAACGACACCGCGTAGGTCAGCGGCTTGCTGCCGTAGGCTTTCTGGTAGTTGGCCGAGAAGGTCTTGCCGGCGTTTTCCGCTTCCAGCAGTGAGCCGCCCTGGGTGCAGAACACGCGCTTGTCCATTGCGTCGCCGGACAGCTTGCCCATTTCGGCATTGCAGATGGTGTCGCCGCCGAGCAGATAGGCATCGACGCCGAGCTGCTTCATCTGCCGCTTCATCGCCGCCGCCTGGGCGAAATAACCGCCGTAGAAAATCGCATCCGGCTTCCTGGTCTTGATCGAGGTCAGGATCGAAGTGAAGTCGGTCGCCTTGTCGTTGGTGTATTCGCGCGCGACGACACTCACGCCGCTGGCCTTGGCGGCCTTGACGAATTCATCGACCACGCCCTGGCCGTAAGCGGTGCGGTCGTCGATCACCGCGATCTTCTTCAGTTTCAGTTCCCTGGCCGCGTACATCGCCATCTTGCCGCCGAGCTGGCTGTCGTTGGCGCCGATGCGGTAGACGTAGGGGAATTTCTGCAGCGTGATCTTCGGGTTGGAGCCGACCGTCGCCATCACGATGCTGGCATCGTTGTAGACGCGCGAGGCCGGAATCGCCACGCCCGAGTTGTACGGCCCGAGCACCGCCTTGACGCCGGCATCGACCAGCTTCTGCGCCGCCTGCACGCCGGACTTCGGATCGGCCTGATCGTCTTCCACCAGCAGTTCGAATTTGACCTTCCTGTCGCCGATCATCACGCCCCTGGCGTTGAGTTCGTCGATCGCCAGCTTGACGCCGTTTTCATTGTCCTTGCCGGCCGGCGCCTGCGCTCCGGTCATCGGACTGGAGAAGCCGATCTTGACCACCTGCTCATCGGCGCCGAACGCCAGTGCCGGCAGCGCCGCCAGCACGATTCCACCACCCACCCATCCGCGCAAAACATTTTTCTTCATGTCAACTCCGTCATGGTCTGGTCTGGAAAAACATCGCCTCGCGGCGCCGTCGGCACGGTCCCGGCAGCGGCGCAGGCGCCACGGCGAAACCGGACTCCGATCGATTATAGAGAAACGCCCCGCATATTAATTCCGTAATTTCCCGGCGCTTCCTGCACTTGATTTTTTCGACGTTCCGTTTCCCCGAATTAAATCCTGCAGGGATGGCGCGGACCGTGCCGGCGGGAAACCAGAAAAAACGGGAGGACGCGGCCGGCCGGTTGGCGCTGGCGCCATGACGCCGCGCCCGCCTTTCCACCGTCATCCCGGCCAACGGGAGTCCTGGCTGCGCCGGAGCTGGCTCACAACCGCCGGTGCCGCAGCGCCGGCAGGCTCTCGCGCACCTCGCGCAGGACCGCCGGATCGAGCGCGCCGGCCACCACACCGGCATCTTCGGCGCGCTCGGCGACGATCCGGCCCCACGGGTCGATCAGCATGCTGTGGCCCCAGGTGCGGCGACCGTTCGGATGCCGGCCGCCCTGCGCCGCCGCCAGCACGTAGCACTGGTTCTCGATCGCCCGCGCGCGCAACAGCGGTTCCCAGTGCGCCTGTCCGGTGGTGTGGGTGAACGCCGACGGCACCACCATCAGCGCGCAGTCGCCGAGCGCACGGTACAGCTCGGGAAAGCGCAGGTCGTAGCAGATCGACAGGCCGACGCGGCCGCACGGCGCATCGAAACCGACCGGCGTGGCGCCGGCTTCGATGGTGCGCGCCTCGTCGTAGGATTCCTCGCCGCGCGTGAAGTTGAACAGGTGCATCTTGTCGTAGCGCGCCACCTGCGCGCCGTCGGGGTCGTAGACCAGCGTGGTGTTCAATACCTTGCCGGGAACCGCCGCCGTCAGCGGCAGCGTGCCGCCGATCAGCCAGACGCGGTGGCGGCGCGCGGCAGCCGCCATGAATGCCTGGATCGGACCGGCGCCGGGCTGCTCGGCGTGGGCAAGCTTGTCGGTTTCGCGCATCCCCATCACCGCCCAGTATTCCGGCAGCAGCAGCAACTGCGCGCCACCGGCGGCGGCCTCGGCCATCAGCGCCTCGGCGGTCGCGAAGTTCTGTTCCGGCAGCGGTGTCGATACCATCTGCAGCGCGGCGATGTTCATGCGGCTCTCCTCGTTCCGTCGGCGGCTCACGGCTGTTCGGCCGCCGGCTCCGGGTTGTTCTTGCGGTCCAGCTTGACCACCTTCGGGTCCAGCCACGGGCCACTGATATCATATTCAAAGGTGAAGGCACGCATCAGCGGATCGCGCAGGAACAGTTGCGCCAGGAACGAGCCGACCCCGACCACCGGATTGATCAGCCCGGCCACCACCGAGGCGGTGCCGAGATTGATTTCCGGGATCACCGCGACGTGCAGGTTCTGCGTTTCCCGCGCCAGATCGGCGCTGCCGTCCATCAGCACGGTGGCGGAGACGCTGCGCATCTTGAAGTTGTCGGTGGTGACGCGGCCGTTGGCGATCGTCGCGGTGGCGACCACGCCGTCGAACCCGAAGCCCTCGGAAAACACGTCGCGGAAATCCAGCGCCAGCCGGCGCGGCAGCGATTGCAGGCTCAATACGCCAAGCAGCTTGGCAGCGCCCGGATCGACCTTCAGGAACTGGCCGGCCTGCATGTCCAGATGCAGCTGGCCGGTCAGGGTCGGAATGTCGATCGAGAACGGCAGGCCGTTCCAGGTGATCTCGCCATCCATCCGGCCCTTGCCGCCGCGCAGCACCTGGGCGAAGCCGAAGCGCTCCAGCAGCTTGCCGGCATCGTTGATGTCGAGCGCATAGGTCAGGTTCGAGACGCTCTTGCCGGCCGCCGTGGTCCACTTGCCGGCGCCCCGGAACGTGGCGTCCGGATTGGCCAGTTCCAGCTTGCCGATGCGCCATTCGCGCACTTCGCTGCCGGGTTCCGGGCGGACGTTGTTGGCCTGCACTTCCAGCCGGCCGAACTGCTTGCCGAACAATTGGAAGCTTTCGGCGACGATGTCGAGCGCCGGAATCCGGGTGGCTTCGCCGTCGCCCTCCAGCAGATCGCCAACGTCGGACGCCGCCGATTCCGGCACCACCAGCGACGCCAGCCGCGCCTTGACCCGCCCCATCGTGCGGCCGGAGCGCGAGGCGTTCCAGGTGACGTAACCGGATGCCTGCGCCGAATCGACATTGGCCTGCCACAGCAGGTCCTGATGCGAAACGCCGACCACCACCCGGTCCAGCTTCTTGCCGAGCACCACCAGTTCGCCGGCGCGCGCCGCCAGCACTTCCGGCTCGATGTACTGCGCCAGATCGAAACCGTCCGCCGCCGGCTCCTGCTGCTGGCCGCCGGCGGCCGTGATCGACGCGGCGATGGCGCGCCAGGCGTCGATGTTCAGAGTATCGACGCTGAGGTTGGCGGCCAGCCCGGCCTGCGGTTCCGGCGCCGGCACGTTGACGCCGATGCCGCCGGCGGTAACGCGCCACGCTTCGTGGCGGTCGGTGGCGCGACGGCGCAGGTAGCGCGCTTCGATCGCCGAACCGAGCGACAGGCGGATTTCATCGCGCGCCACCAGCACGTCGTCGGACGCCACCGCGGCCATGTGGAACTTCAGCGGCAGCGCCTCGTCCGCCCCCTTCTTCAGAGGCGCCGGGAAATCCAGCGCCAGCCCGACCAGATCGGATTCGACGCTGATTTCCGGCCGCTGATCGCGTACCGTGATCGACACGGCGTAGCCGGCGGCGCCGCTCAGGCGCCGCAGCGCCGGCGAGTCGGAGATATGGCGCAAGCCGTCCGCCGGCAACCTGCCATCGGCGCGCACCTGGATGCTGCCGTCGGCGCGGCTGCCGCCGGTCAGCGCCAGCGGACCATCGAGAAATTCGCCCTTGATGCCGTTCAGCGTCAGGCCGTGCTCGTTGAATTCCAGCTTGCCGGCGGCCTTGCGGATCGACGGCAGCTCGTTCATCAGCGTGACGTCGTTGCCGGCCAGTTGCAGGACGCCGCGCACCCTGGCCTCGTGCATCTGCTCCAGCGGCAGTTGCAGCTGCAGCGCCAATTTGGCGTTGCCGCCGGCCTTGACCGGTTCGGTGAAGTCGCCGATCCAGCCGAGTACCGGACTGTGGTTGACGAAGCCGACGAAATCCGCCAGAGCGCCGCTGGCGCTGCCGTCGATTTCCAGCAACGGCGACGGTGCCAGCAGATCGGCGATCACCGCGCTGGTCGGGCCGATCGCCACATTGGCGCTGGTGGCGCTGCGCGCGCGGATTTCCATGCGGCTGCGGTCGAATGCGAAGGTGCCGTCGATATGTTCCAGCAGCGGCCATTCCGGCGCCTTGCCGTCGCGGCCGAACTGGCCCGGGCTGTATTCCAGCGCGCCGTCCTCGATCCGGCCGGCGACGCGGAATTCGCCAACCGGCTTGTCGCCCGGCCGCGCCGGACGGAACGGGAAGCGCGCCAGATCGCCCTTCAGCGCCAGCGTCACGTCGCTGGCGCGGCCATGATGCAAGGCGTTGCCGAGCCAGTGGCGCAGATGTTCCGGCGTCGCCGCCGGCAGGTAACGGCCGATGCGCGACAGGTCGAGATAGGCGATGTTGCCATTCAGTTCGATGTTGCCGAGCGCCTGCGGCTGGCCCAGCGGCAGCAGGTGGTGGCCGGACAGCGTCATCTGCAGATCCTCGCGCCGCAGGTCGAGCCGGTCCAGCTGCACCATCAGCGTGTCGCGATCGGGGAATTGCCAGTGCGCCTGCAGCCGCAACTGCTCGAACGACAGTGGCGGCTCCGGCAGCACGCCGGGCAGCGCCAGGCTGGCCTGCGGCGCGTCCAGTTTCAGCGTGCCGCCCCGATCGCTGGCGTCGATGCTGCCGTCGAGCCCGGCAAAACCCGGCAACGCGCCGCCACCCGCGCCTGGCCGGCTGTCGATGCCGAGTCCGGCGAAGCGTCCCTTGATCGCGTACGACGCCGGCCGTGGCCAGTCGCCGCGCCATTGCGCCGACACATCCAGCACCCGGCCACGTGGCGCGTAGTCGCGCAGCAGGCCGCGCTGCACCTCCGACATCGGCAATCGCCGCGCCAGCGCCGCCAGCGCCTCCAGATCCAGTTCGCGCACCTCGACGCTGGTGCGCGCCGGCTGGCCGGTGGTGGCGACGGCGTGGCTTTCGCGCAATGTGGTCGGCGGCACCCGCAGGCCGTCGGCGGTTTCCAGCGCCAGCTCCTGCAACGCGAAGGTATAGCCGCGCCGGCCGAACGCCAGCCATTCCAGCTTGCGCGCCGGTTCATACACTTCGCTGGCCGATACCCGACCGGCGAGGCGCGTCAGTTCCAGCGGCGCCAGTTCGGGATCGAGGCGCGCCGCCACGTCGCGCAGCGCCAGATCGGCGGTGAAATCGGCGACGTTGGCATGCCGGAACTGCAGCCAGGCGCGCACCGAGCCGCCGCCGCGCGTCAGTTCGAACGGCAGCCCGACGTAGCGCCGCCAGGCGGCAAAATCGGCATCGCGCAAATCCAGATACAGCTCGCCATTCCAGCGCGCCGGATCGGCGACGCGGGCGGCGAACGGCGCATGACTGAAATCGGCGCGGATGTCGAGCGGCGCCGCCAGTGCCGGCGGCGGCGTCGCCCGCAGCGCGAAGCGATGGCGGCGCCAATTGTTGTGCAGCACGAAATCGAGGTCGTCCAGCACCAGTTCCGGCGCGGCGCGCTGCTCGTCGTTCCAGCGCACGCGGCCGTGGCGGATCACGATCTCGCGCTGTGCCAGCACCCAGTCGGCGCCGCCGCCGTCGGCGCCGGCCGGATCGATCAGGATGCCGCCGACGTGCAGGCGACCGGCGGCGTCGCGGCGGATGTCGAGGTCGGGGCCGGTGATTTCCAGATCGTTCAGGCGCAGCCCGCCGACCGCCGCCGACCACCACGCCACCGTACCCTCGACCGCCGGCAGCGTCAGCGCCGCGCGGCCGGCGCCGTCATGCACCACCACGCCGGTCAGCGCCAGATGCGGCCGCAGACCGTGCCAGGAAGCGCGCACCGCGCCGATCGACACCGGCTGGCCGAGCGCGCGCGTGGCGACGCGCTCGATGTCGGGCTTGTAGTGGTCGATGTTGGGCAGTACCGCGTAGCGCAGCGTCAGGAACAGCGCGCAGAACAGGAAATACAGCAGCACCGCCAGCCGGAACAGCCCGCCCAGCAGGCGCCGGGTCCAGCGCCCCAGATGGCGGTAGCCGGTGGCCAGCGCCCGACCGGCGGCAGCCAGGCGCGCCAGCGGCGCGGCGGATTGCGGCGCCTGCGTCATGCGCCGGGACGGCGGCACGGATGGAATAAAATGGCCTGGCGCGGCCACCGCCGCGACGCCGGCTGCGGCCACCGTTGCCCGCGCGCTCCCGACCAACCCTTTTCCAAACCCCGCCCTCCGTGATCCATTCGCTTTTGACCAGCCGCGATGCTTCGCGGTTCTTCGCGCGCTGGAGCGACGCCGACCCGGCGCGCCCGCAATTGGTGCAAGACCTGGCCCGATTATCCCTGAGCGCGGCCGAGTTTGCTGACGTTTTGCAACGTCACACCAGCGCTGGCGCCACACTGCCGGCGGCGATGCGGCGGCTGCGCAATCTGCTGCTGGCGGTGTTGATCGAACGCGACCTCGGCGGCCGCGCCGACCTGGCCGAAGTGCTGCGGACCATGACGGCGTTCGCCGAATTCGCGATCCGCACCGAGCTGGCGGCGCTGACGGCGGAAATGACGGCGGCGCACGGCGTGCCGCTCGGTCAGGAAAGCGGCGAACCGCAGGAGCTGATGGTGCTTGGCATGGGCAAGCTGGGCGGCGCCGAGCTGAACGTGTCGTCCGACATCGACCTGATCTTCGTCTATGGCGAGGAAGGCGAAACCAGTGCCGGCCCGGAGCAGCGGGCATTGTCGAACCACGAATTCTTCACCCGGCTGGGCAAGAAGCTGATCGCCGCGCTGGCCGAGATCACCGAGGATGGCTTCGTGTTCCGCGTCGACATGGCGCTGCGGCCGAACGGCGCCTCCGGGCCGCTGGTGGCCAACCTGAACATGGTCGAACGCTACCTGATCGTGCAGGGTCGCGAATGGGAGCGCTACGCCTGGATCAAGGCGCGCGCGATCAGCGGCCGCGCCGCCGACATCGCCGCGCTCGACAATATCGTGCGGCCGTTCATCTACCGCCGCTATCTGGATTTCGGCTCGATCGACGCGCTGCGGGCGATGCACGGCCAGATCCGTGCCGAGGTGGCGCGCCAGGAACTGCGCCACCCCGACCGCAGCAGCAACGTCAAGCTCGGGCGCGGCGGCATCCGCGAAATCGAATTTCTGGCGCAGGTGTTCCAGCTGATTCGCGGCGGCCGCGACCCGGAACTGCGCGACCGCTCGACCCGCGCGACGCTGCGCACGCTGGCCGACAAGGGGCTGCTGGAAGCCGACACGGTCAGCCAGCTGCAGGAATCCTATGAATTCCTGCGCAATCTGGAACACCGGCTGCAATACCTGGACGATGCCCAGACCCACACGCTGCCGGCCAACGACGACGACCGGCTGCGGGTGGCGCAGATGATGGGCATGGCCGACACCGGCACGCTGACGGCGGCGCTGGACGCCCACCGCAGCCGGGTGGCGGCGCGCTTCGACGCCATCTTCAACGAACCGCAGGACGCCGGCGCTGGCAACGGCGGCGCGCAAGGCGCCACGCTGTCCGAGCGCGACACGCCGGAAACGGTGGCGGCCTGCCTGGCCGCGCTCGGCTTCGACGAGGCCGACGACGCCGCCCGCCGCCTACTGCTGAGCTGGCAGGCGCCGCGTATGCAGTCGCTGCCGGAATCCAGCCGCAACCGGCTGGCGGCGGTGATCAACGCCGCGCTGCCGATGATCGGCAAGCTGCCGCAGGCGCGCTTCGCCACGCTCGGCCGGCTGCTGGATTTCCTCGAAGCGATCGCCCGCCGCGCCGCCTATCTGGCGCTGCTGGTCGAATATCCGGGCACGCTGACGCGGCTGATCCGCATGATCAACGCCAGCGACTGGGCCGCCAAATACCTGACCCAGCATCCGATCCTGCTCGATGAAATCCTCGAACAGCGCGGGCTGAAGGGCAGCGCCGACTGGGCCGAATTCGGCCGCGACTGCCGGCGCCAGCTGGACGCCGCCGCCGGCGATACCGAGCGCCAGATGGACATCCTGCGCGAGATGCACCACGTGCAGGTATTCCGCCTGCTGGCGCAGGATCTGGCCGGCGGGCTGACGGTCGAACGGCTGGCCGACGAACTGTCGGCGCTGGCCGACGAGCTGGTCGGGGCGACGCTGCAGGCGGTCTGGAACGGCATCGCCAACCGCCACCGCGAGCTGCCGCGCTTCGCCGTGATCGCCTACGGCAAGCTGGGTGGCAAGGAACTCGGCTACGCGTCCGATCTCGACCTGATCTTCCTGTACGACGACGACGATCAGGAAGCGCCAGCGCTGTACGCCAAACTGGCGCAGCGCTTCATCACCTGGATGAGCAGCCACACCTCGGCCGGCACGCTGTTCGAGATCGATCTGGCTCTGCGGCCGGACGGCGCCTCGGGCCTGCTGGTGGCGCCGCTGTCGAGCTTCCGCAAATACCAGCTGGAATCGGCCTGGGTGTGGGAACACCAGGCGCTGACGCGGGCCCGCTACTGCGCCGGCGACGCCGCCATCGGCGCCGCCTTCGAGGACATCCGCGCCGCCGTGCTGCGCCAGCCACGCGAGGCCGCGACGCTGAAGCGCGAAGTCTGCGCGATGCGCACCCGGCTGCACGACGCCCATCCGAACCGCTCGCCACTGTTCGACCTGAAGCACGACGCCGGCGGCATGGTCGACATCGAATTCATCGTGCAATACCTGGTGCTGCTGCACGCCGCGCGCCACCCGGAACTGGTGGCCGACATCGGCAACATCGGCCTGCTGAAGCTGTGCGGCCAGCTCGGGCTGATCGACGCGGCGCTGGCCGGCCAGGTCGCCGACGGCTACCGCGCCATGCGCCGGTTGCAGCATCAGGTGCGGCTGCAGGGCGAACAGCGGGCGCGGGTCGAACCGGCCCAGGTGGCCGCCGAAGCCGCCGCCGTGCGCCAGTTGTGGAGCGCGGTGCTGGGATGACGCGGCCGCCGAGTGTGCCTGAAAATATCTGCTGTAAATATATACAGGGTAGTGTATTTTTCAAGCCGGGCTCCAGCTGCCCGTGACAGGCCGATTTTAAGGCATACTCCCCTATTTTTATTTTCCCCGACGACATGGCAAGGCCGTGACGGCGGCGTACTGGGGAAAATGGATATATCCAAATTGCTTCTTTTTCCTTCCGCCAACATCACGGCGATTTTAGAATCTATCGATTTGATAGATTTTCTGTATTTCACGCCGCGCCGCCTTGGCGCCTCCTTCCTGCGAAAGATCAGCCCATGCCAACCTCCTCCACCTCGCCGCTGCGTCAGCACACGGTCGTCATCGTCGGCGGCGGCGCCGGCGGCACCGCGGTCGCCGCGCGCCTGCGGCGCGCCCGTCCGCAGCTCGACATCGCCGTCATCGACGCCGCCACCGATCACTATTACCAGCCGGCCTGGACGCTGGTCGGCGGCGGCCAGTACACGGCGGCGGCAACCCGCCGCGCGCTGAGCGACTGCCTGCCGCAAGGCGTCACCCACATCCCGGCGCGGGTGCAGGAGCTGGCGCCGGACCAGCGGCAAGTGGTGCTGGAAGACGGCACCCGCATCGGCTACCAGTTCCTGGTGCTGGCGGCCGGCATCCAGCTCGACTGGGACGCCATCGAAGGCTTGAGCGAAACGCTCGGCAAAAACGGCGTCACCAGCAATTACCGCTACGACCTCGCGCCCTACACCTGGGAATGCGTGCGCCGCTTCGGCGGCGGCACCGCGCTGTTCACCCAGCCCGGCACGCCGCTGAAGTGCCCCGGCGCGCCGCAAAAGGCGCTGTATCTGGCAGCCGACCATTTCCGCCGGCGTGGCGTCAGCGCCGATCTGCAGTTCTGCACCGCCGGCGGCGCGGTGTTCGGCGTGCCGTTCTACGCGCAGGCGCTGGACCGGGTGATGGCTTCCTACGACGCCCAGGTGCGGCTCGGCCACAATCTGGTGGCGGTGAATGGCGCCGCCCGGCTGGCCACCTTCGAAACCGTGGTGGATGGCAAAAAGCAGCGCACCGACATCCATTTCGACATGCTGCACGTGGTGCCGCCGCAAAGCGCGCCAGCCTTCATCCGCGCCAGCGCGCTGGCGGACGCCAACGGCTGGCTGGAAGTGGACAAGCACAGCCTGCGCCATGTCCGCTATGCCGACGTGTTCGGCCTCGGCGACTGCACCTCGACGCCAAACAGCAAGACCGCCGCCGCCATCAAGAGCCAGGCGCCGGTGCTGACCGAAAACCTGCTGCGGGCCATCGACGGTCAGCGCGACAGCGCCCACTACGACGGCTACGCCGCCTGCCCGCTGACCACCTCGATCGGCAAGGTCATGCTGGCCGAATTCAGCTACGGCGGCGTGGTCGCGCCCAGCTTCGCCGCGGACCCGCGCGTGCCGCGCCGCTTCTACTGGTGGCTGAAAAAACGCTTCATGCCGTTCCTGTACTGGCACATCATCCTGAAGGGCCGCAACTGGCCGGTATTGCATCGCACGCGCGAGTATCCGGCCGGCGTGCCGTCGGTACAGCCGTAGGTTAATACTTCCGAAAAATCCGGCGCGGTCAACCATCGGAAACGCGTTTGGTGCCGCAAGGTGAATACGCCACTGGGTTCCCGCCTGCGCGCACTACTGTCCGGAATAATTCAGTTGACAAGCTTGTGAAGGGTTGCAGGGAAAGGTTTAAGGGGGTAAACCCCTGTTTGCCAACTTAAAAACCCACCCTGCAACATGTACAGGATAAGCCGAT